>Ga0208184_100020_pt1 | contig 212109 bp, 193 predicted proteins | sample Virmet3651_4511_FD_185736 | JGI IMG/M metagenome (GOLD analysis project Ga0208184, IMG submission 185736) | Marine viral communities from the Southern Atlantic ocean transect to study dissolved organic matter and carbon cycling - metaG... | ecosystem: Environmental > Aquatic > Marine > Oceanic ... | reverse complement strand
AGGCGAAACAGGTGTTTGTCTCCAAACGCGGTCAGGGCACCGGCTATTCCGGCATCGAGAACCCGCTGTTCTTCAAGGACAACACCCGCATGTTCTACGGCGACGCAAAACAATCCCTCAGCACACTCCTCAATATCATCGAGTGAGGTCACTGCATAAAATCCAAAGAAGGGCGCCCTGAGATCGGGGCGCCCTTTTTCATATGTCTAGAGCGCAATCCGAAAAGTGGGAACCGATTTTCGGATAATTTTGTGCGACAATACAAATGGAAAGAGCATCGCCCATGTTGCAGATTTGCAGGACGATGCTCTAGTTTTTGTCCACAATTTGCATGAACGGCGCACTCTCTAGGGGATCAATCGCCACTTTCACCCGTCGTGGTCACGCTCTCAGCGGTGGGCGCATCAATCGCCTGCCCTTCGACGCTTGTGAGGTCATCCCCAAGCCCGAAGATCGCAAGACCAAGCAAGATCAGCGCAACGAGAGCAATCAGCCAGTAGAGCCCGCGCTTGCGCTGGCGAACCTCACGCTGGGTGGTCATCGGTGTGTCAGCTTCGGACATGAGCTTCTCCTTTCAAATGAGGGCGAAGGGAGCTTGCCCGTCTGCCCTCGGTTGCATAGGTCTTGGAGGTGAAACGCACGCGCCCCGGCGCAGGTTCCCAAAAATCGCGAAGGATGTATCCATGAACGACGCCGCTCCAAGCACCCAGCCAGAGACGTTCTACCTGAAGGACTATGCCCCGTTTGGCTTTGTCGTGGAGAGTGTCGAGCTGATTTTTCGCCTCGCTCCGGAAACCACGCGGGTGCTGTCAAAGATCCGCTTTGCGCCCAATCCAGATGCTCCAGACCGGCATTTTTTCCTGCATGGTGAAAAGCTTAAACTGATATCTTCACGCATCAACGGTGAGGCGGTCACGCCAGTTCTGACCGACACGGGGCTAACCTGCGATGTGCCGGATCAGCCATTCACCTGGGAGGCGGAGGTCGAGATCAACCCACAGGCCAATACCGCGCTTGAAGGGCTTTATATGTCCAATGGCATGTATTGCACCCAATGTGAGGCCGAAGGGTTCCGCAAGATCACCTTTTACCCCGACCGCCCTGACGTGATGAGCACTTTTAGCGTGCGCATTGAGGGCGAGGAAAAGGTCATGCTGTCCAATGGCAACCCCGGTGATCGCGGGGCGGGCTATTCCGAATGGCACGATCCATGGCCCAAACCGGCCTATCTGTTTGCGCTGGTGGCGGGCGATCTGGTCAATCATCCGGATCGCTTCACCACAGGCTCCGGCAAGGATGTGGAACTCAACATCTGGGTGCGCCCCGGTGACGAGGACAAATGTGCCTTTGGTATGGAAGCGCTGAAAAAGTCGATGACATGGGACGAGGAAGTCTATGGGCGCGAATACGACCTAGACGTGTTCAATATCGTCGCGGTGGATGACTTCAACATGGGTGCGATGGAAAACAAGGGATTAAACATTTTCAACTCTTCTTGTGTTTTGGCTAGCCCAGAGACCTCTACAGATGCAAATTTCGAACGTATTGAGGCGATCATCGCCCATGAGTACTTTCACAACTGGACCGGGAATCGGATCACCTGCCGAGATTGGTTCCAGCTCTGTTTGAAAGAGGGTTTGACCGTTTATCGCGATGCACAGTTCACGGCCGACATGCGCTCTGCCCCGGTGAAGCGGATTGAGGATGCGATTGACCTGCGGGCGCGCCAATTCCCCGAGGATAATGGCCCCCTCGCCCATCCGGTGCGCCCCGAGGCGTTTCAGGAGATCAACAACTTTTACACCGCAACCGTCTATGAGAAGGGTGCCGAGGTGATCGGCATGCTGAAACGGTTGGTTGGGGACGGGGCCTACTACACCGCGCTTGATCTCTACTTTGAACGTCACGATGGGCAGGCCTGCACCATTGAGGACTGGATCAAGGTGTTTGAGGATTCCACTGGTCGCGATCTGGCACAGTTCAAGAATTGGTACAGTCAGGCAGGCACGCCGCGCCTTACGGTGCAGGACTCCTATGAGGGTGGCACCTATACGCTGACGTTCCGCCAGACCACGCCGCCGACCCCCGGTCAGGATCACAAAGACCCAAAGGTCATTCCGATTGCGGTGGGGCTGCTCAACCCCAATGGCGATGAGGTGGTTCCAACCACCGTGCTGGAAATGACGAAGGCCGAACAGAGTTTCCGCTTTGAGGGGCTGTCGGCCCGTCCGATCCCGTCAATCCTGCGGGATTTCTCCGCACCGGTCATTTTGACGCGCGAAACCTTGGCCGAGGAGCGTGCGTTCCTGTTGGCCCACGACACGGATCCCTTCAATCGTTGGGAAGCGGGGCGTGAGTTGGCGAAGGCCTCGCGCATCGCAATGGTGACCGAGGGCGCAAGCCCGGATGCGCAATATCTGGACGCACTGCAATCTCTGGTGCGGGATGATGCGCTTGATCCAGCCTTCCGCGCGCTGGTGTTGTCGCCCCCTTCAGAGAGCGAGATTGCGCAGGCGCTTGCCGATCAGGGTGTGACGCCCGCCCCGGATGCCATCCACGATGCGGCCGAAACCTTTGCTCAGACATTGGCTCAGAATCTCTCAGATAGCCTGCCTCGGTTGTTTGCGGCCACTAAGGTCGAGGGGCCTTATAAGCCGGACGCGCGGGATGCGGGCCTTCGGGCGCTCAACGGGCGCATTCTGGCGCTTTTGACCCGCATAGATGGCGCAGAGGCCGCGGCCAAGCAATATGCCGAGGCCGACAACATGACAGTGCAAAACACCGCACTGGCGTGTTTGCTAAAGGCCGAAAAAGGCGAGGCGCAATCACAGGCGTTTTATGAGCAGTGGAAAGACGACCGGTTGGTGATGGACAAATGGTTTGCACTGCAGGTTGCCACCGCACGTCCTGAACGTGCCCCCGGCGTGGCCGAAGCGCTAACCCGGCATCCGCTCTTTACCATCAAGAACCCCAATCGTTTTCGCGCGGTGATGGGGGCCTTGTCGATGAACCATGCCGGTTTCCATCAGGCGGATGGCAGCGGCTATCGCCTATTGGCAGATCAGTTGATCGCGCTTGATCCGCTGAATCCACAGACCACTGCCCGCATGTGTACCGCGTTCCAGACGTGGAAGCGCTATGATGCGGATCGGCAAGAGAAAATCCTGACCGAGCTCAAACGGATCAAAGCTGTAGACGGCCTGAGCCGCGACACCAATGAGATGGTGAGCCGTATCCTTGATGCCTGAGACGGGCGACACAAATCTCCGCGCGTTCCGTTTCAGACGGGACGCGCGCTCGACTGGCACCATATTGGTGATCGGCGCATGGGCGCTGGCGGCAGGCGTGATCGCGCTTATGTTTGGGGCGCGTGGGTGGATTGTTGTGCTCCTGACCTTGCCGCTGCTCCCAGCCCTTTGGGAATTGTGGCGCAACCCCGTGGCGTGGCTTGAACTCTCCGAAGATCGACTGCGCTGGCAGAGCGTGCGCAGTAGCGCCGATATCGCACTGGGCGAAATCGATCATATCTTACTGGTGACACGCTGGGATTTTTCCATTCGCGCGACCGTTCACACACGCATCGGCACGCATCATCGCATTCCCGCAGAGGTCACTCCCAAGTTGTCCGCCTTTGAGGATGCATTGGCCGCGCGCCAGATTGCGATGAAACGACAGCATTTTACTGTTCTCTAAGCCGCACCAATCGGCGGCCTCCCGCCCAGACTTTTCGCGCTATCGGCAAAATGCCGCGCTTTTGCCGCCATTACCCGGCGGCCTGTCGAAATTGATCTGGTGAACACCCCGCCCCTGCCATGTTTGCGCCTCAAATCTTTCAGACAGTTTGGTTCAGAACAGACTGCTGAAAATAATTGGGACCAGCTGATGCCACTCTCTGCACCACCGGCAAAAGACGGTTTAAAAAAAGCGCTCCGCTTGATCGCACCTCGCGTGTCGACGTTGCTTGCCCGTGATGGGATGAATTTTCCAAAGCTCCGTTTGCCGGTATCGCTGGCATCGGCACGGGCACAGGCTAAGGAACCGGACGCCCCCCTGCGCCTTGAGGACGTTTTGTCCATCCCGGTGCCCGCGACCAATGCAGAGGACGAAGCCGCCGATGCCGCCATTGCGCAAGGGCAATTTCTGGCACGCCAAGAACGATGGGACGATGTCGAGGCGCGGATCATCGCGGCAGACACGGCCCGCGAAGCAACGCCCGGCGGCACGCCCATTGCGGACCTCATCGCCTATGGGGCCCGAGCGGATGTCATAAATGCTGTTGAGCATGCGCTGAGCGAAGGCCTGTCGCCCTCCGAACGTGTCACACTGGATGGAATTATGTCGCTGGAACGGATGCGGCTGGAATGTGAGCGCACACCGGTCATGTCCACGCTGGTGGCGCTTGCCCATCTGGATATTGCCTGGGCCTGCCGTCGGATTTCAAAGCGCAAAGCGAACCGGCAACGGGCGACCCTGACGTCGCGGTCAGAAGCTCATCAAAACCGTGCCAAAGCGCTGTTGCTGCAGATCCCGGCGCAAGCGGCAGCCAAACCCTTTGTAGCGGCAGCGCGTTGCGCGCTTTATAGTGCGGATCGCTCGGCTGATCTGCGGCAGATCGCCGATGATTACATTGATCTGATCCGCCTTGACCCCGGCAACCCGCGCCATTTGCGCGCGCTTGGGACACATCTTGTGGAGCATGGTGCTGAAGGCTTGGTGGCATTGGAGTTAGAGGCGCGCCGCGTCGCCTCCTTGGTGCAAGACCACTGGGGCGCTGCGGGATATACTTGGGTCTATTTCGACGTGCTAGCGCAGTCCGATGCCGCCTGTCAGGGTGTCGATGTGGCGTTTTTTCTGGATGGTGTGGCCGATATCGTCGCCCGTGCGCCCTCGCAGGAACGCATCAACCTGATGTCGGCCTATTGTAGTATCGCCCTGCGCTCACAGGCTGAAACGCCAGCCGAGGTTGCACGGATCCGGGCACAGATCGCTGAGGCCGCCCATTGGCTGATCCGCAACCATTTGCGTGAATTGCACCCGATGATCTGGGCGCATGCATCAACCGGATTTGACAATGACACGCAGGTGCGGTCCGTCCGGCAATTTGCCGAACGGGGCAGAATGGATGCGCTGCGCGCCATTGCAGATCTGTTTCGCGATGACATTGAGGCGGGCTATCGGGTGGTTTTCACAGACACCGGTCCCGAAGTCACCACAGGTTAGAGGGGGCGCTGTCCCCTCGGCCCTTGCAGGGCCTCTCCCCCGGGATATTTAGGGTTAGAAGAGGACAGGGGCAGCGCATCTCCCTTGCGCTATTTCTTCTTGAATGCGTCCATCAGAGCCGCGCCCAGCGCACCGGTGTCGTTGTTGGCTTTGCCTTTGGGCGTGGCCGACATCTTTTGTCGTGAGTGTTGCGATGAGCGCCCCTTCGCTCCATCGCGCGCGCCCCCCTTTGCGGGACCACGGGCATTGCGATCATCCCGTGCAGACGCGCCACCGTCTTTTTTCATCGTAAGACCGATGCGTTTGCGGGGCACGTCGACCTCGACCACCGTGACTTTCACCACCTGACCGGTTTTCACGATCTCATGCGGGTCTTTCACGAATTTGTCGGCCAGCTGGCTGACGTGCACCAACCCGTCCTGATGCACGCCGATATCGACAAAGGCCCCAAAGGCCGCGACATTGGTCACCGTGCCTTCGAGTACCATGCCCGGTTTGAGATCGGTGATCTCTTCCACACCATCGGTGAAGCTGGCGGTCACAAAGGACGGGCGCGGGTCACGACCCGGCTTTTCCAGCTCCGCAAAGATATCCCGAACGGTGGGCAGGCCAACATCGCCCGCAACAAATGTTTCAGCGCGCAGGGATTTTAGTGCAGCACCATCACCCATGATTTGGCGAATATCACGCCCGCAGGCAGCCACGATTTTACGCGCGACATCATAGCTTTCGGGGTGTACGGCGGACGCATCCAATGGCTCTTTGCCGTCTTGGATACGCAGGAACCCCGCGCATTGTTCAAACGCCTTGGGGCCGAGACGTGCGACTTTCAACAGCTCCTTGCGGGTGGCGAATGCGCCGTTGATATCGCGGTGGGCCACGATCGCCTCAGCCAGGCCGGGGCCAAGGCCGGAGACATGCGCCAAGAGCGGGGCCGAGGCCATATTGAGGTCAACGCCCACCGCATTCACCACATCCTCAATGACTGCCTCCAGCGATTTGGAGAGTTTGTGCTGGTCAACGTCATGCTGGTACTGGCCGACGCCGATGCTCTTGGGTTCGATCTTGACCAGTTCCGCCAGCGGGTCCTGCAGGCGCCGCGCGATTGAGACCGCCCCGCGCAAGCTGACATCCAGATCCGGGAATTCTCGCGCTGCCAGTTCGGACGCGGAGTAGACCGAAGCACCAGCCTCAGAAACCACCACTTTGGTCGGGGCTTTGACCTTGGCGGGCAGGTTATTCAGAACCTCTGCCACCATGCGTTCGGTTTCGCGGCTGGCGGTGCCATTGCCAATCGCGATCAGCTCGACGCCGTGTTCTGCGATCAGCTTCAGGATGGAGACCTGCGCCCCGCGCAGATCATTTTTGGGTTGAAACGGGTACAGGGTCTCGGTGGCCACCAATTTGCCGGTTGCATCAACCACCGCCGCTTTGACGCCGGTGCGAATGCCCGGGTCCAGCCCGAGAGTCGGTCGCGCACCGGCTGGCGCTGCAAAGAGCAAGTCCTTGAGATTGCGCGCAAAGACGGCGATCGCCTCATCCTGTGCCCGCGTGCGCAGATCGCCCATCAGCTCCAGCATCATCGACAGCGACAGTTTCACCCGCCACGTCCAGCCCGCCACCTTACGGAGCCATTTGTCCCCCGGTGCACTGCCGCGCACATCCAGCACCGCCGCGACCATATCCTCGGCCCGCGTCACACCCTCTTCGCCCGGAGGTGCAATGTCCAGCGTCAGGATGCCCTCATTGGAGCCCCGCAGCATCGCCAACGCCCGGTGCGAGGGGGTGGTTTTCCAGCTTTCAGAGTGTTGAAAGTAATCCGAGAACTTTGCGCCTGCCTGTTCCTTACCTTCGACAACCTTGGCGCTCAGTACGGCCTCGGATTGCATATAGGTCCGCAAACGCCCCAACAGATCGGCGTTTTCAGTCAGGCGTTCCGTCAGAATGTCACGGGCACCATTCAGGGCCGATTTGGTGTCTTCTACCGCCTCAGAAAGATAACCTGCCGCCAGCGCCTCGGGGTCGGCTGCGCGATCCGTCAGAACTGCATCCAGCAGCGGCTCCAGCCCGTTTTCCCGCGCGATCATCGCCTTGGTGCGGCGTTTGGGCTTGTAGGGCAGATAGATGTCTTCCAGTTGTGCTTTGGTCTCCGCCTTGGCGATGGAGGCCGCCAGATCATCCGTCAGCTTATCCTGAGATTTGATCGACTCAAGGATCGCCGCACGGCGTTTCTCCATCTCGCGCAGATACTCCAGACGCTCCGACAGGGTGCGCAGCTGCGTGTCGTCCAACCCGCCAGTGACCTCTTTGCGGTAGCGCGCGATGAAGGGCACGGTCGCGCCTTCGTCCAGCAGCGCGACGGCAGCGCTGACCTGTTTGGCATTGGCACTGATTTCACCGGCGATGGTCTGGCTGATGCGTGCTTGCGTCTGGGGCATGGTGTCCGCGGTGGTCAACGGGGCGTCTCCTCTGGCAACCTGATCCGGGGCTACAGATACCACCGGGAAATCTGTCTTAGCCGGGGTCACGTCGCCCGCCAAGGGGGCAAACCGCAGCAAGCGGTGCGCTGCCGCGCGGGCCAGACACCAAAGCCCCTTGCTCCTGTGCGCTCTCCCGCCTAGAACGCCAAGGAACACATGGATCAATCGCAAGAAGGGCCGCTCGATGCTCGACCTGACATATGAACTCCCCAAGCCCAAAGTGATCGCGGGTGCCAAGCATGACTGGGAACTGGTCATCGGCATGGAGGTGCATGCCCAGGTCAGCTCCAATGCCAAGCTCTTCTCGGGGGCCTCGACCCAATTCGGCGCCGAGCCCAACTCTAACGTGGCCTTTGTGGATGCGGCGATGCCCGGCATGTTGCCGGTGATCAACGAATATTGCGTCGAACAGGCGGTGCGCACGGGCCTCGGCCTCAAGGCAGACATCAACCTCTGGTCCGCCTTTGACCGCAAGAACTATTTCTACCCCGACCTGCCGCAGGGCTATCAGATCTCCCAGCTCTATCACCCCATCGTGGGCGAAGGCGAAGTGCTGGTGGAGCTTGGCGACGGGACTGCACGCATGGTGCGGATTGAGCGCATCCACATGGAACAGGACGCCGGCAAGTCGATCCACGACATGGACCCGTCGATGTCTTTTGTGGACCTGAACCGGACTGGCGTGTGCCTGATGGAGATCGTCTCGCGCCCGGACATCCGTGGCCCCGAGGAAGCCGCCGCCTATATTGCCAAGCTGCGCCAGATCATGCGTTACCTTGGCACCTGCGACGGCAACATGCAGAACGGCAACATGCGCGCCGATGTGAACGTCTCCATCTGCCGCGCGGGCCAGTACGAGAAGTATCAGGAAACGCAGGATTTCTCGCATCTCGGCACCCGTTGCGAGATCAAGAACATGAACTCCATGCGCTTTATCCAGCAGGCGATCGAGGTCGAGGCCCGGCGTCAGATCGCCATTGTCGAGGCTGGCGGCGAAGTGGAGCAGGAAACCCGGCTCTATGATCCGGACAAGGGTGAAACCCGTTCGATGCGCTCCAAAGAAGAAGCGCATGACTATCGTTACTTCCCCGACCCCGATCTGCTGCCTCTGGAGATCGAGCAAGACTGGGTGGATGGCATCAAGGCCGCCCTTCCGGAGCTGCCCGACGATAAAAAAGCGCGCTTCATCAAAGACTTCGGCCTGACCGATTATGACGCTTCCGTGCTGACTGCAGATCTGGAAAGCGCCAACTATTTTGATGAGGTGGCCAAGGGCCGCAGCGGCAAACTGGCCGCGAACTGGGTCATCAACGAACTGTTCGGTCGCCTGAAAAAGGACGACAAGGACATCACCGACAGCCCGGTTTCGCCCGTGCAACTTGGCGGTGTGATTGATCTGATCGCCTCTGACGCCATCTCCGGCAAGATCGCCAAGGACCTCTTTGAGATCGTCTATACCGAAGGCGGCGACCCGGCTCAGATCGTCGAAGAGCGCGGCATGAAGCAGGTCACCGACACCGGTGCGATTGAGGCAGCTCTGGACGAGATCATTGCCGCCAATCCCGCACAGGTGGAAAAGGCCAAAGAGAACCCGAAACTTGCGGGCTGGTTCGTCGGCCAGGTGATGAAAGCCACCGGCGGCAAGGCCAACCCCAAGGCCGTGAACGAACTGGTCGCGAAGAAACTGGGCTAAGGCGACGCCCTGCCCTTCCAATGAAAAAGGCGACCTCCGGGTCGCCTTTTGTGTATCGCTCTGGCTGTTTGCGGCCCTTATTCCGCCGCCATCGCGCGCTCTTCCTTAAGATAGCTCAGCAGGTCAGCGTTACGGCAATAGTCGGGCGTGCGCTCGACCTCCTCCGTCAAACCACCCAGATAGCGAGAGCAGGTCTTGGGACAGGCGCAGCGCGTACAGCGCAATACCGCCTCGGCAATCTCGTCGAACTGCAAGTTGCCATTTATGGCTTCTTCTTCGAGATCGAGACCGACCGCTTTGCCCATCTTGTCAAAGAGGGCTGCGTGGGTTTTGAGCTTTTCCGGGTCAATCATGCTGCGCGCTCCTACTCCTGAATTCAGGGAGAAGCATGCGGTCCCCCGACACATAGCGCCTTGATGCAGGTCAAATAGAGGTTTTAGGCCTGCGCCTCAGAGCGCTTCAATATAGGCGCGGACTGCATCCTGCACCCGGCGGAACCGATCTCCACCGAGTTTTTTGCCCCCATACCAGCGCGTTACGATGATTACATGATCGCTGAGGCCCTCACGCTCCATCATACGCAGGATCACCATACCTGCGCCACTTTCGCCATCGTCAGCCTTGAGCGCACCGGTGGGCAGTATTGCGGCCCATGTATTGTGGGTGGCCTTGGCGTAGCTGCGTTCTGCTTTGAGCGTGGCCAGCACTGCATCCACATCCTCGCGGCTGCGCACGCATGCACCACTCACCGCGTATTTTGATCCGCGATCTGTCAGCACCACGCCAAGTTTTTTGAGGGCCAGCCGCGTGACCTCGGTATCCTTTGACATGATGCCCTCTCAGTTCAGGCGGTATTTGCGGATGGTTTGATTGACCAAACGGATGCGATCCGGATTGGCGGGATGGGTGCCCAGAAATGCATCACCGGGATCGGGGATCGCATCAAAGTACTTGACGCCAATGCTTGGGCGGTAGCCCGCCTGATGCGTGATGATCGTGCCGAGCGTGTCGGCTTCGAGCTCAAACGCCTTGGAATAGCTGCGTGCGCCCACAACTGCGCCCACATATTGTGCATTGGCCACCTGCTCCGGCGTTCCCCCTTCGAGGGACACCAATTCACCGAGGAAAACCGCTCCCTTCACCGCGTTGATGCGTTGTTGATCGAGATGGCCAAGGATGTGGTGGGCCATTTCGTGGCTCATGACGAAGGCCATCTCGTCGGAATTGCGAAAGCTCTTCAGCATCATTCCTGTAAAAATCACCACCGGACGACCGCTGCGGTCTACGGTTTGAAAGGCGTTTGCCGGTGCTGCGGGATCAAGATCGAGTTGAACCTGAAAATCACAATTGCGGTTTGGGTTCTTCTTCCTGCACTGCGCCTCGCCCACAGGCTCCACCTTCTGCGCCACATCAACAAAGGCACGATACTGCGGATCGTCCGGGTTGATCCCGGTACAAGCTGCAACCCAGAGGACGAGAAGAATCAGGAAACGGCGCATGGTACTCCACAATCGGTTGCCTCAGGCTAGCCCGGATTTTGCAGTATATGCAATCAACTGCCCGTCACAGATACTGGAACCGAATGTCGAACGCGACTTGCCAGCGTAGCGAAACCGGTGGCAAGCTAAGGTCATGTTTACCATTGAGCATGAATTTGATTCCACTGTGATCACGCTCGTCGATGAGGGTAAAACCCATCTGAACGAGGATGTGATCATCAATGCTTTCGCCGAATGTGTCACAATCGAACAATTCGATCCCCGCACCAATTCGACGCTGCGGATCACCTTATCGCCCGAACAGGTTCAAGACCTCGCTGCGGCACTGGACCTGCCCGAGGGGGTTTACCGGCTGGTGATGGAAAAGAACGGCTGACCCTCCCCGCGGCTCGGCTCAAGGCGCGCGTCACTGCTCTGTCAGAACAAATGTCTTGTCCCGACTGGTTGCCCCGCGACGCAGAGTGATCTGCGACGGTGCTACACCCAATGCGCGCGCCAAAAGTGCTGCGACATCCGCAGTTGCCTTGCCGCCCTCTGGGACGGTGGTCACCATCACTTTGATCACATCCCCTTGGCGCAGCACTGCGTTATAGGCCGCTTTTGGCGTGACACGCACCGTGATCTCAGCGCCGGGTTGAGCCAGATCTCTTAGGTCGGCCAATGCGCGTGCTTTAGGTTTTGCCATGGGTCATGGTCCTTGTTGAGGCGCGTATAAAAACCTGTTGTGCGTTGGCGCGACTTGTCATGTGCGATGATGCCCGTGGACACATTCTCGTGGCAGCAATACACCCGCAGACGATGCGTTCCCAGCCCCCAGTCCCGCGTACCCAAGTGACTGGCCCCGCAAGGCCGCTTTCCCCTTGAAACCCGCCTCAAGCTGCCCGACATAGGGCAGGACAAGATGTAAAAAAGGTTTTACATATGCCACAACGCAATGATGCCGCCCTCGATTTTCTGCACAGCCGCCGCTCTCGCCCGGCCAAAACGCTGATCGCTCCTGCTCCCACACGTGAAGACCTCATGCCGCTGTTGACGGCAGCCGCCCGTACGCCGGATCACGGCAAGCTGGAGCCTTGGCGTTTTATCGTGGTGGAAAAAGGCGCGATGCAGCGGCTGGGTGATCTCACTGCAGAAGCGGGCACGCGTCTGGGCAAATCATCTGAGGATATCGCCAAGGCACGCAGCCAGTTTGACCTCGGCCAGCTTGCAGTGGTGGTGGTTGAGATCCAAAAGGACAGCCCCAAGATCCCGCCACTGGAGATGACCTATTCCGCAGGTGCCGTTTGCCTCGCCCTGCTGAACGCCGCACTGGCGGCGGGTTGGGGTGCAAACTGGCTTTCTGGCTGGATGAGCCATGATCGCGGATTTTGCAAAGCTGCCTTTGATCTGGCGGAAGATGAACGTATCGCGGGCCTCATCCATATCGCCACCGAAGGTGCCGTGCCGCCCGAGCGCCCACGTCCGGATGTCGACGCGATCACCACATGGGTTGAAACATGATCTTTACCGCCTTTGGCAATGCTCTTGGCCAAATTGGAGACCCGCGCTTTCGCCGGGTTCTCTTTCTCGGTGTGGGGCTTACGTTTGCGCTGCTGGTTGCGGCCTATGCAGCGCTTTTGATCCTGATCCAATCGCTGGTCGGGCCTGAAACGACATTGCCGCTGATTGGTCAGGTGACATGGCTGAATGATCTGCTTTCGGTCGGATCATTCTTCTTCATGATGCTGCTGTCGGTGTTCTTGATGGTACCGGTCGCCTCGGCGATCACATCGATGTTTCTGGACGAGGTGGCTGCTGCGGTCGAGGCCAAACACTATCCCCACTTGCCGCCGGTTCCGGGGTTATCGATTTGGGAAGGCGTCAAAGACACCGTGAATTTTCTCGGCGTTTTGCTCACTGCAAACGTGCTCGCGCTCATCCTCTATGTCATGTTCCCCCCAGCGGCGTTGTTCATTTTCTGGGGTCTCAACGGGTTCTTGCTGGGGCGTGAGTATTTCACCCTCGCCGCCGCGCGCCGGGTTGGGCTGGTGGAAGCCAAACGCCTGCGGCGACGCCATGGCGCCACGATCTGGGCAGCGGGTGTGTTGATGGCGATGCCGCTGTCGATCCCGTTGGTGAACCTGCTGATCCCGATCCTGGGCGCTGCGACCTTCACGCATATCTTCCACGCCCTCTGGCGTCAGCGCTGATGCATCACAGGCCGGGGGCTCCCGCGCCTGTGCGCTGCATCAAAGATGCAGCACAAACAGCCTTGGGCCCAGCGCCCCTTCGGGGCGCAGGCCCACTACGTGCCCTAACGATGCTCTTCTGCGGCGATGGCGACCAAAGCCCGGTTATAGGCCTTGAGCGCATCGATATGATGGATGACCCCAATCAGGGTCATCTTTGGCTCTCCGGTCTCTTCAGAGAGCTCTTCTTCATCGACCACGGGAATGAACTCCACCCCTGCCCTGTCAAAGATCGGCAATGCCGCCTCCAGCGTCGCGGTTGGGCTGATTGCAATGCCTTCGTCTATCAGCAATTGCGCGCTCTCAGGATCTGAGGCTGACAGCGGGCGCATGACTTTTCCGACCCGCAGCGTGCCCAGAAGGTAGGCCTGTGGTCCTGCGGCGCAGTGAATGTCACGCTTTTCCAGTTGGGTCAGGAAAAACGACCGATCCACAAGGCGCGAGGCCAGAGCGGTGGACATTGACACAGAGACCATCACCGCAAGACCGATCTGCCAGTCCCCCGTCAGTTCGAACACGATAAGCGTGGTTGAGATGGGCGCGCCCAGCACCGCCGCCGCCACAGCCCCCATCCCCGCAAAGGCATAAAGCGTGTGGGTGCCCGACACATCTGGCAGCAGGTTGGTGGCGATAAGCCCGAAGGCAAGCCCCGTCAAAGCACCAACCATCAAGGAAGGCGAGAACACGCCCCCGCCCATGCGCCCGCCCATCGTGATGGAAACGGCGGCCACTTTGACGATGGTGAAGAGGATCGCCTGGCTGAGCAGCAATTGACCAGATAGCGCCAGAACCGTGGTTTCATAGCCAACGCCGATAATGTGGGGAAACCAGATCGCGATCATGCCGAGCAGAAAGCCAGCAGCTGTCGGACGCAACCAGCGCGGCACGCCAAGCGCGGATTGGACCGCACTCCCTAACCTGTCGGTCACGAAGATCGAGCGCATCAGCACCACCGCCACAACGCCGCAGATCAGACCAAGGATCAAGAAGGCGGGCAATTCCACATAGAACTGCAACGCGCCGGGGGTTGTGAGAACGAACTCGGTCACATCGCCATATTCCAGCCGGTTGATCACCGTGCCAGCAACAGAGGCCACCACGATCGGGGCAAAGGTATTGACCGAGAAATGCCGCAGCACCACTTCCATTGCAAAGAGCGCACCCGCGATAGGTGCGTTAAAACTCGCAGAGACCGCTGCCGCCACCGCACAGCCCAAGAGATCCCGGCCCGTGACCCCATCTGCGCGAATGCGATCGCTGATCCATGTGGAAATCATACCCGCGATATGCACCACCGGTCCTTCTCGGCCCGAAGACCCGCCGGTCGAGAGCGTCAGGAACGAGGCGCAGGCTGAGGCGAGCCCCTCACGGATCTCGACACGCCCGTCGCGCAGGGCCGCGCCCTCGATCACATCGGCAACAGAGCGTACACGCCCGTCCGGCGTAAAGCGATGCAGGATGATCCCCACGATCAGCCCCCCAAGCACCGGAACCAAAAGCAGCACATACCAAGGCAGCGTGGCGGCGAAACTATGCAGATAGTCGACGTCCTCCGCACCATAGACCGCACCCTGCAATGCGGTGATCCCCTTGCGAAAGAACAGTGCAGCAAAGCCTGCAAGGATACCGATGATCATGGCAATCAGCCAAAACTGTAGCTGGCTCGGGCCACGGTGGACCAGAACACGCTGCGCATCCTTCAGGCTCGCCTTGGCTTGGGCAAAATATTCGGCCAGTGCAGAGCGTTCAAATCGCGCCATTTAGGTTCTCCGATCCCTTCACTGACCTATCAGGGCCACACCCATCCTGTGATGGTTAAGAAATATTCTTGCGGCGCGTAGCTAGACGTCTTCCAGCAGAGCTTTGGCCGCCGCGCGTGCCTCTGGTGTGATGCGGTCTCCCGAGACCATACGCGCAATTTCATCAATCCGCTCGTCATCACTGAGTGGCACCACTTGCGACAGCGTCACGCCCGCCTCAACGGATTTCTGCACCCGCCAGTGATGGGCCCCCTGCGCCGCCACCTGCGGCGAATGGGTGACAACCAGCACCTGGCTGCCATCTGCGAGCGCCTTGAGCCGCCGCCCAACCGCATCTGCAGTTGCGCCTCCGACCCCACGGTCGATCTCGTCGAAGATCAGCGTCTTTTCTGCATCCTCGCCGCGCAGACAGACCTTAAGCGCCAGCAGGAAGCGGCTCAATTCGCCACCGGATGCGATCTTATTAAGCGGACCAGCTGGCGCGCCGGGGTTTGTCGCGACGGTGAAGGCCACCGCATCCACGCCTTCTGGGCCCGGTTCTGCGTCAGTGATCAAGGTTTCAAACACCGCGCGTTCCATTTTCAACGGTGCCAGCTCCGCCATTACCGCCGCATCCAACGTCGCCGCGCTATCGCGACGTTTGGCGGACAGACGGTCTGCTGCGGTCTGATATGTGGCCTCTGCGGCCTTCAGCGCTTTTTCTTGATTCGCAAGATTCTGATCGCCCGCATCCAGTGCCTGAAGTTTTTCGCGCAACACATCCGCATGCTCTGCCAGATCATCTGGCTGGACATTGTGTTTGCGGGCCAAGGCGCGGATCGCAAAGAGGCGCTCCTCACAATCTTCCAGATCGCCGGGGTTAAAATCGAGCCCTTCGAGGAACCGCTCCACCCCGTCCTGAGCATCGCCCAACTCGATCATGGCGCGGCTCAGGGCCGCCAATGGTGCATCAAGCGCTTCGCCCGCATCACCTGAAACGGCTTCGAGCCAGCGCTGCGCCTCTCCCATCGCGCCCTCCGCCCCTTCAGACAGCAGGCTGTGCGCGCGGGCAATGTCGCCCCGGATACGCTCAGCGGCCTGCATATGACGGCGGCGGGTGTCTAAATTCTCATCTTCGCCGGGTTCCGGGTTCAACTGGTCCAGTTCGGACACCGAATGACGCAAGAATTCCTCTTCTGCGCGCACGTTTTCCAAGGCTGCACGGGTATCGGCCACCTGCTTACGCGCGCGGGCTGCGGCGCTCCATGCGGTGCGCACCTCTTCCACTTGGGCAGTGGCATTGGCAAATTCATCCAACATCGCCCGGTGGCCACGCGGATTAAGGAGGCCCCGGTCGTCATGCTGGCCATGCAGCTCCAGCAATGTATCAGAAAGCGCTCTGAGCACCTCGCCCGAGCAACGGCGATCATTGACCCATGCCGTTTTACGCCCATCCGCGGTGTTTACCCGCCGCAACAGCAGACTGTCAGAAACCGGCAACCCAGCCTCTTCAAGCACCGCCCGCGCCGCGTGTCCCTCGGGCAAATCGAATTCCGCAACGACCTCCCCTTGCTCAGCACCTTGGCGCACCAGTGCCGCACGTCCGCGCCAGCCCAGCACAAAGCCCAGAGAATCAAGAAGGATGGATTTACCGGCACCGGTTTCCCCGGTGAGTACATTCAGACCCGGCTGGAACGTCAGTTCCAGATGGTCGATGATCAGAAGGTCGCGAATATCAAGCGCGCGCAGCATCTAGATGCCCCGTATTGAGCGCGATCCGAACGCTGCACACCAACGCTCGGATCCAATTGCGCAGAACTGTAGTCCGTCAGAGCCATTGGCCCTTGATCGACTGGCGATAGATCTTGGCGAGCCAGTTGTTGCCACGATCCTTGAGCTTGAGGCCCTGCGAGGTCAGCAGTTTGTAGCCATCCTCGTACCAATCTGTCGATTGGAAGTTGTGACCCAGAATAGCGCCCGCAGACTGTGCCTCATCTGTCAGGCCGAGCGACAGATAAGCCTCGATCAGGCGATACAACGCCTCGGCCGTGTGCGAGGTGGTCTGGAAATCCTCAACCACCACACGGAAGCGATTGATCGCTGCGGTGTAGTGCTGGCGCTTCAGATAGTAGCGACCGATCTCCATCTCCTTGCCCGCAAGGTGATCAAAGGCGAGGTCGAATTTCAGGATCGCGGAGGACGCATATTCACTGTCGGGATAAACCTCGATCACCGTGCGCAGAGCCTGCAACGCCTGGAACGTCAGCCCCTGATCGCGCCCGACCTCGTCAATCTGGTCATAATAGCTCAGCGCCAGAAGATACTGGGCGTAGGCTGCATCCTCATCAGTGGGGTAGAAATCGATATAGCGCTGTGCAGCGGAGCGACTGTTCTCGTAATCCTCGGCCTGATGATAGGTGAAGGCCTGCATGATCAGCGATTGCTTGGCCCATTCGGAATAGGGATAGAGCCGCTCGACCTCGGAGAAATAATAAGCCGCATCCTGTTCGCGGTTGCGAGCAAGCTCAAACTCACCGCGTTCGTAGATCTGAGCCGGAGTAAATACTTCGAGATCTTGTCCCGAGCGCTGTGCATCACCATCCGCACCACCGCACGCGGCAAGAGTCGCCATCAGTGCGACCACTCCGATCCCTTTGGCTGCTGCCCTGATGCCGATCATTCCTGCCTCACTTCACCGTCTCGTTCTGCAGCCTCACGACCGCGTCCTTTCGCCTGCGTCTCGGCGCTGGCGGGGCCTAACATCCCATGTATGGGACGGGGCGTCGCCACGGTCTAGCACATTCATATGATGTGCAAAACGCCTTTCACACTGCTCAAGCTCAATTGGCAGAGAAAGCCGGTGAGGGTCAAGTCTGCTTGCTTCCTCAAACCGCAGCATTCCATGGCCTCAAACACGCGCACCGATCCACAAAATGAAAAACGGCCGACGCAAGCCGACCGTTTCATATCTGATTGGAGTATTTGCACGACCCGCGATCAGGCGACGCGGCGCACCTGAGCAGGGATTTCGGACCAGACCAAGCCTTGGCCCGGCAGACGTGCGGTCATGATCGGATCACAGGTAACTTCGCGCACGGCACCCGGCGTTTCAAAGAGCGCCCGCAGCAGAGTATTGGTGAGCGAGTGCCCTGCCCGTTCCCCCACATAGTGACCAAAGATCGGCAGGCCTGCCAGTGCAAGATCCCCAAGTGCATCGAGCATCTTGTGACGAACAGGCTCATCCGGATGGCGCAGACCGGAACCTGCATGGACCACAGGACCGTCAAAAACCACTGCATTCTCTCCCGGCACACCGCCGAGCGCGAGGCCATTGGCCTGCATCGCCTCAACGTCGGAGCGACGGCAGAATGTGCGGCTGTCGCAGAGTTCGCGAGCAAAAGTGCCGTTGCGCAGGTCCAGTTCGCGGCTCTGATGGCCAATGCCTTCTTCCGCAAACTCGATGTCAAAAGAGATTTTCAACCGGTCGCAGGGCAACAGGGTTGCGCGCGCGTCCTCGGTTTCCACCATGACCGGTTTCAGCACTTTCCATGCGCGGACAGGTACGCCCAGACGACGGATGCCAGTCGCCATCATCTTGCGGACGAACTCCGCAGATGAGCCATCCATGATCGGCACTTCAGGCCCGTCGATCTCGACACGAGCATTGTGGATACCACAGCCTGCAAGCGCCGCCATGATGTGCTCTACGGTCGAAACCGACACACCGGCTCCGTTCACAAGACGTGTACACAGCGCGGTGCGCTCCACCATATCCCAGCGCGCTGGAATGAGTGTGTTACCCAAGGCAATGTCGGTCCGCATGAAGGTGATGCCATGCTCGGCGGGAGCCGGGCGCACAATCATCTTGGCCGGTTTGCCTGAATGCAGGCCGGTGCCTTCAAAGGTAACTGCTGCTTTGAGCGTGTTTTGCACAATGTGCCTCATGGGTAGCTTCGGCCTCTGGGGCCGCCTTGCCGGTACACCTAAGGGCTCTGTGCACTAGCCTCAATTCAATCTTTGTAACCGAATGAAACATGAATATTACAGTTTGGCAAAACACCGCTGAGGCCAACCTACCCCCATGAAGACAAAAAATAAAAGACCGCCTTTCGGCGGCCTTTTTTCACGTATTTATTGACAGATCAATTGGCCTGACGACGCAGGAAAGCCGGAATTTCGATCCGCTCCTGATCTTCATCATGCTGCTGCTCAGCCTGTTGGGGCTGTGCGTTCTGCATGCTCGGCTGGACCCGTTGCGCCGCTTGGGGACGATTTTGCGTCGTCTCCTGCGGATGGCCGGTCATACGATTGATCAGAGAATTCAGGCCGAAACGACGCTGCTCTTGCGCATCTGCCGCACGACGCTGCGGTTGCTGCTGTTGCAGCGCGGCCGCTGCAGGTTGCTGCTGTTGCTGGCCGCCCTGATGACGCTGAGCCGCTTCACGCAGACGCACGATTGCATCCTGTGATGGTGTTCCCGGCGCTGGGGCACGCGGTGCAACGAACACTTCAGCCTGCGTTACTGCGGGTTGCTGCTGCACAGGTTGCTGTTGAACCTGCTGCGGCTGCTGTTGTTGCATCTGCTGCTGAGGTTGCGGCTGATACGCAGGCGGCGGCAGACCATCGGTCGCATCTGCGCTTTCGCGCACATCCTCGATCAGGTCATCGCTTTGTGCGCCCTGCTGTGAGTCAAACTCGGAAAAGAGCGAAGGCTCTTGCCCGGCAGGAACTTCAGCCGCTGCCTGAGCAACCGGGGCTGCAGTTTCCATCGGCTCGGTCAGTTCCAGAGGTGCGCGACGGTTTTCTTCAACGCTCACGGTTTTGGTGAGCGGAGCAGACATCGGACGGCGCGGAACCGGAACCTCATGGGCATCTTCAGACGCGTCGATACCCGTTGCAACGACGGAAACGCGCATCTTGCCTTCCATCTCGGTATCCAGCGTGGAGCCAACGATGATGTTTGCGTTCGGGTCGACCTCTTCGCGGATGCGGTTGGCCGCCTCGTCCAGTTCAAACAGGGTCAGGTCATGCGCACCGGTGATGTTGATAAGCACACCCTTGGCACCCTTGAGGCTGATTTCGTCGAGCAGCGGGTTGGCGATGGCCTTCTCGGCAGCCTGAATGGCGCGATCTTCGCCTTCACCTTCTCCGGTGCCCATCATCGCTTTGCCCATCTCATCCATCACGGCGCGAACGTCGGCAAAGTCGAGGTTGATGAGGCCCGGACGGACCATCAGGTCGGTGACGCCTTTAACACCCTGATACAGCACGTCATCCGCCATGGAGAACGCCTCGGTAAAGGTGGTCTTCTCATTGGCGAGACGGAACAGGTTCTGGTTCGGAATGATAATCAGCGTATCGACGACTTTCTGAAGGCTCTCAACACCCTCTTCCGCCTGACGCATACGCTTGGCACCCTCAAACTGGAAGGGTTTGGTCACGACACCCACGGTCAGAACGCCAAGTTCACGTGCCGCCTGCGCGATGATCGGAGCCGCGCCGGTACCGGTGCCACCGCCCATGCCCGCAGTAATGAAGCACATATGCGCGCCTGCGAGGTGATCCACGATCTGTTCGATGCTTTCTTCTGCTGCTGCAGAGCCTACCGAAGGACGCGCGCCCGCGCCGAGACCTTCGGTCACTTTAACGCCGAGCTGCACCCGGTTCTTGGCCGCGTTTTGCTGCAACGCCTGCGCGTCGGTGTTGGCCACAACAAAATCTACACCCTCAAGCTGCTTGGCGATCATGTTGTTGACGGCATTGCCGCCCGCACCGCCCACACCAAATACGGTGATCTTGGGGCTCAGCTCTTCTTGTCCGGGCATCGAAAGGTTCAGGGTCATGCTTTTTCCGCCTGTGTTTTTAGCCCTCCCGCAAGGGCGTCGATTGTCACTCTTCTGCCTTAATCTTATCGCGACGCATGAGTCTCGTCATCCCCAAAAGCGCATTGCCCCACAAAATATGGGCCAAAAGGCGTGGGAACTTGCCGAATATCGCCTTTCTGGCGAAATATGGTGTAAATTACAGGACCAACACACAACAGAAGGTCACCCCGCACGCAAGACACGGACGGCAAAAACCTTAACTTCAGATTGCGGCGAACCCCTGCTCGGCCTCGCACATCGCTGATTTTCAGCCTATTTCATGCAGCTTTACCTGATCCGCACGGGCCTGTCACGACCAATGTGGAGAAGCTGTGGGAAACCTGTGGGTAACTTTTGGCGCATTTGCGGCAATCGGCAAAGGTTTGCCGAGCGCCGCGCAAATCACCAGTTGTCCTTAAACCAACGCACGACGCGGCGCATTGATCCGCCCGCCATCCGGTCCACCGGCGCGTCGAAATCCCACCATTCATCCTGCGGATGAGCGGCGAAGAGACACATCCCCACCGCCGAGGCAAAGCCCGGCCCGGTCACCGCCTGTGGCAGCCCGTGCACCCGCATCGGGCGCCCCAGACGCACCTGCTGCCCGAGGATGCGGCTTGCAAGCCCATCAAGCCCGAGGATCTGGCTGGAGCCGCCGGTCAGAACGATTTGCTGGCTGGGCAGATGGTCGAACCCGGCGGCGTCGAGACGGACGCGCACCTCCTCCAGGATTTCCTCGACCCGGGGACGCATGATCCCAATGAGTTCCGCCCGGCTGACCGTGCGGCGGTCGCGCTCCCAGTCGCCGGTCTCCCCGCCGATGTCGATCATGTCACGGTCATCCGCCCCGGTGGCATGCACGCCCCCCGACATGGTCTTGATGCGCTCGGCGGTGGCGGTTGGCACCCCGAGCCCCATGGAAATATCGCTAGTGATGTGATCGCCGCCCATGCGCACCGCATCGGCATAGATCATGTGTTTCTTCATAAAGATCGACACCGAGGTGGTTCCGCCCCCCATATCGATACAGGCCGCGCCCAACTCCTGCTCGTCCTCAACAAGGGCTGAGATGCCCGATACATAGGCCGAAGAGGCAATCCCTGCGAGTTCCAGATCACAACGCTGCACGCAGCGCACCAGGTTCTGGATCGCTGCCGCCTCAACCGTCAGCATATGCATATCAACCGAAAGCGCCTGCCCCATCTGGCCGCGCGGATCCTCAAGACCGGAACGATTGTCGAGTGCGAAATTCACCGGCTGCGCGTGCAGTACCTCGCGCCCCGCACCATATTCCGGCACCTCGCAGGCGGCCAACACACGGGCGATTTCATTCTCGGTGACTTCCTGCCCTTCGAGTTCGACCGTGGCGTCCAACCCATAAGAGCGCGGCAGAGCGCCGGAGAAACAGGCAATCACATGATCGACCCGAACCTCGGCCATCTTCTGCGCCGCCTGAACGGCTGTGCGGATGGCACGCTCGGTTTCCTGCATGGCGGAAATTTCGCCAAACTGTACCCCGCGCGAGCGTGTGGTTGCCGCGCCAATGACGCGGAACCCCGACTGCCCCGCCAGAGAACCGATGGAGTTGTCCTCGCTCAGCCGCCCGATCCCGTCGAACCGCAGCACCAGACAGGAAATCTTGGAACTGCCCACATCCAGAATGGCCACCACACCGCGTTGCATGGCCTGACGGCGCATCTGCCGCATCGCACGTTGGGATTGATACAGATCTGTCATATCAATAGGAGCTCTCATTCAATTGACGGATGCGCCACCAGTCCTCAACGGCTGGTGCATTCATCCGCACGGTCAGACGGGCTGGCAGGCGCAAATCCACGACAGCCACGTCCCGTTCCAAAAGATCTTTTACTTCACTTACGGCGATCACCCGCTCAAGCGCGGCCACCGGGCGTTCCACCGGCAACTGAATGCGCTGACCGCGATCCAGCACAACGTCCCAGCGCCGTTCACCAATCCGCACGATGCCGCGCAAACGATCCCCAAGTGGGCGCGCTGCCGCAAACAGACGCAGGGCCTCCGCTGCGCGTTTGTCCGCGCCTCGCCCTGCAATCAGTGGCAGTTCAGGATGAAGGCTGCGCTGACCAAGTTCAGCCACAAAGGCACCGGTTTCATCGAGCAGCGCCAGACCATCCCGGCTGCGCCAGACAATCGCAGGCTCACGTTCCACAACATCGACTTGCAGGATGCCACCGGGGCGGATGCGCACGGCTGCGGTTTTGACCGGATCAAGCCCCACGATCAAATCGCGAATGGCTGGAAGATCCAGATCAAAGGAGCTTAGCGGCAAATCCAGAGAGGTGACTTCGCGGATGTCGGTCGCAACACTCTCTCCTGCCCCGTCGATGGCCATCACGTTAACCATGAATTCGGGGCGGGTCTCAAAGGATGCGCGCGCCTCATTATAAAGAGCCACCAAGTGATCCCGGCGCGTCTCGCTCGCCAGATAACTGCCCGCAGCGATCAAAATGACTCCAAGCGGCAACCCTACACGCAGCCCGGTGCGAATACCGGGGGTGAGCATCCAGCGCTGAATACGATACTTCAGCCGCGAGGGCGCGGGATCGGCCTTTCCTTCGGCGGCACGGTTGCGAGACATACGGGAGGTCAACGCTCGCATGAGGCTTCCTCCACCAGCCACGCGCACAGCTGGCCAAATGTGATCCCGCAATGCTCCGCCTGTTCAGGCGACAGAGAGGTCGGCGTCATGCCCGGCTGTGTGTTGGTCTCAAGAAGCACCAACCCCTCGGCACCGCGTGCCTCATCCCAACGAAAATCTGTACGTGAGATACCGCGACAGCCCAGCACGTCATGGGCGCGAGCCGCGTAGTCAAGGCAGAGATTGGTAATCTCTTCGGGCACATCCGCAGGCAGCACATGGCGCGACCCGCCCGTGGCATATTTAGCCTCATAGTCGTACCAACCATCGGTGAGGATGTCGGTCACGCAAAGTGCACGATCACCCATCACCGTCACTGTCATCTCGCGACCCGGCGCATATGTTTCGACCATCACCTGCGCGGGCATCTCGTCCGAGAGTTGCGGCGGGCTGTTTGCGGCCTCATGCACGATATAGATCCCGACGGAGGAGCCCTCATTGTTGGGCTTTACTACATAAGGCGGCGCGATCACATGCCCGGCCATGACCTCATCTTTTGAGGCCAGAACGCTATCCACCACCGGCAGACCAGCGATGCGATAGGCCGCCTTGGAACGTTCTTTGTCCATCGCCAAGGCGGAGGCCAGCACGCCGGAATGGGTGTAGGGAATGCGCAGCCATTCAAGGATGCCCTGCACGCAGCCGTCTTCGCCCCAACGGCCATGCAGCGCGTTGAAAACCACATCCGGTTTGATGTCTTTGAGTTGCGCCACAAGGTCCGGGCCCGCATCGACCTCGACCACCTCATAGCCCTCCCCCCTCAGCGCGCGGGCGCATTCACGCCCCGTCGACAGTGACACCTCGCGCTCGGCAGAGGGGCCACCCATCAACATCGCAACCTTCGGGAGTGTTCCGCTCGCTCCACCCACGATCACTGCCTCAATTTTACTCGGGCATTTGCGCCCGTATTATCATTATAACGGCACCGGTTTTCCGGCTCCCGTAGAGTAATTCTTTGTCTCGACAGCGGGGGCCCGTTCCCCTTTGCCGAACTTTCACACCTGCAAACACGTCACGGCCTGCTCCGACAGTGCCCAGATTATGACTAAAGCGTTACAGCTTCATTAACCAAGGTAACCTGTCAGCGCGCCCTGATCCCCTCGAAACCTCGCCGCAGAGCCCGGACGGCACATCGCCACACTGGCCCAAATTCATGAATTCACTTGAGTTTTCGGAGGTTACGACCGCTCAGGATCGCCCACACGCATGATTTCCCATTCTAGCCAAATGCCGGAGTCCGCGTAAACCTTTTTTCGCACATTTTCGCCCAATCCTTCAAGATCAGCGGCTGTTGCGCCACCGGAATTAATCATGAAATTGGAATGTTTTACGCTCATTTGCGCGCCGCCAAGGGTCGCACCCCGCAATCCTGCATCGTCGATCACCTTCCAGGCCTTGAGGTCCATGACGTCATCTGCCTTGCCCGTGGAGGAAAATCCCGCCGGATTGCGAAAGGTCGATCCCGCCGAGCGCTCTTTGGTGGGCTGGCTTTCGTCACGCTTGCGCAATTGTTCTTCCATGCGCGTGGCAAGTGCACCGGGATCGCCCTCGGGGCCGCGTAGCGTGGCGGAGACCAGCACAGCACCCTCTGGCAGATCAGTCTGGCGATACTGGAAATTCAGGTCGTCAGCCGTCAACATCTTTAGACTGCCATCGCGCAAGACCACCTGCGCGGAGACAAAGACATCCGCGACATAGGAGCCATAGCATCCGGCATTCATTCGCACCGCTCCGCCGATACTGCCGGGAATGGTGCGCAGGAATGTCAGATCCACCCCAGCCTCAGCGGACTTGCGGGCCACATGCGCATCCAATGCCGCCGCGCCTGCGGTGACGGTGTCGCCCTCGACCTCAATCGTGTTGAACCCCCGACCAAGCCGGATCACAACAGCGCGCAAACCGCCGTCCCGTACGATCAGGTTTGACCCGACTCCCATGGGAAAGACATCCACATCTGCAGGGAGATCCCGCAGGAAGCACTGCAAATCCTCAAGATCCGCAGGCTGAAAAAGATAATCTGCAGGCCCGCCCACGCGCAACCAAGTGAGGTCAGAGAGGTCTCGGTTCGGCGTCAGTCGCCCGCGTACGGCAGGAAGGTCGGTCATGATGGCTCACTTCAGGTTTTGCGCAGGGTTTAGGCTATCCCACACGTGGAAGAAAGAGCCAAGGAAAGCGGCTTTCCGCCCAGACAATCCGATCCCGCCAGCGAAAGTAACGCGCCCGCCCTCGTGTGCGCGTTCCGCCCCATCTAGGTCGGACGCTTAGCACATCATTTCGATAGTAGCTTACTCAACGCTGCTGTCAGCGAGGGGTCAATCCCGCTATCCTCTTTAATTATGCCATCTGAACTCGGCCGAAACAGTGCCGCATAAACAAGCGCACGCTGGTCCCTGGCCTCATCAGTCACGCTATCGCCTTCATTAATCAGCCCGATATAGGCCTGCGCAAAAGCCCGGCGCTCGCGCGCATCCAGCGCCAAATGCCGCTCTGACAGGTATTCCTTCATCTGGATTCGCGCAAACCACAGCGCCAGTGTCAGCAAGGTCAGCACCGAACCAGAGACGATCATCCCTCGGAAGCTGAAACCATTGCAAAGCTCAGGCTTATTGTTCGGGTCACAGCCAACCGGCGTCAAAACCCGTTCCAATATTTCATTTCCAAAGCAAAGCACACCAATGATCACAACAATCAGGGCTGCGACAAGAGCAAGCGCAAGAAGATACCCCACCCAAGCCTTATTGCGCCGTTCGGTGTGTTCGGTTTCTTTCTCCTGCCACAGCTCAACCGGGGCCTTGATCTTCTGATCCTCAACAAAGCTCGCCAGCGCAGTTGAGAACTTGTTCTTATAGTCCTCACTCAACTCGCCAAAGGAGATTTGAAAGTTCTTTTTCTGCGCGTCTATCTCTTTTGAGAGCGCGGCATATCGTTCGTGAAGTGCTTCATTCTCTTTGGAAAGCAATGGCAAGCGCTCTTCCAGCGAAGACACTTCATCCTGCAGACTGTCCATCGTGGATTGCAGCACATGTTGCCGCTCGTCGATCACATCCATGTTGGTGGATCGGGACCGCACATTTTTAATACGCCCCTCCTTGATCCTCTCGATTGCCACGCCCACGGCTTCTGGACCGGCATCCCAGACCTGAGGCTCGATCAGCGCAACCTGTTCCAGCAGATCCCAGTTGGGCGGATTTGAAACGGGATCGAGCATTTGCTCGTACCACTCCCTCCAGAACGACCAATCACCTACGGCGTCATGGAGCCTTGCGAACAGTCTAACTATATCACGACCTATCGGGTTCTCATCTACCCAAAGCGGCAACTGCCAAACGTCGTTGCCTTGCGATACAGCCAAACAGTCATGTCGCATATTGTCGATGGCGATTTCATCAGCCAATCCCGCATCAACATACTTATTTGACTTACCAAACTCACGAAAAGCAGCAAGCGCAGCGCCAATCGATGTACGCATCGTGTTAGCGTTGCCGCTCACAAAGACTGAAGCAAATACTGCTGCCTTGACAGCACTCCTTTTTGCAACGGAGTGTCGGCGAGCCAAATCCGCAGCTCTGGTACGCAACCAAGCATTATCGGTTTCATGAGCGACTGATGACAAGAGCAACGCTCCAATACCTGCCAAAGCTAATTGCTCACCTTCTGACTTGTCAGCTTCAAAAGCCTCAAGAAGAAATATGGGGCACACCCTGAGAGCCATTCGAAGTGCAACCGCCACAAAGACTCCCCGCGGTTGCCCCTCCAACCATTTCATCAGGCTGTCTTGATCCGTAATCTCACTAATCTCAATCATCGCCGCCTCAAAATACCCTTGCGCTCAACTTGCGGCAGCGTGGGCGGCTTGGCAAGTGCTCAGCCCTTGCGCAATCCGCGCAGCCAGCGCACCAGATAGATCACCGGCCAGCGCAGGATCGACATGCCCGCAACCAGCATCGCCAGCCCCCACCATGGGCCATTTTCATAGGTGACATATCCGAGGATCGGGATGCCGATTGCGATCAGCACATAGGCGCGGGTCCAGTGGTTGTCTTTTGACGGGATCAGCGCCAGCACATTGGCCAGCACCACCCAGAGACAGGCAAGGATCAACGAGGTGTTCATGGCCGGGGGCCTCCACTCTCGGTCCCGCCAAAGGAGCGGCGCAATAGGTAAGTCAGAGGTTTGCGGAACATCGACAGCAGCGCAAACAGGCCAAAACCTGCGGCGAGCCAGCCAAAATCTCGATACAGCAACCAAATCAGGACGGGCGCAATCAACAGAAGCAACAGCCCCGGTGGGCGTTGGTAGCGTAGCGGCAGGAACGCCACCACGCTCGCACCTAGCACCCAGACCGCGCTGGCAATGAGCGAGAGGGGCATCATCGGTCCCTCCCCTCTGCCGTCGCGGGCCGGAGTGCGTCCGACCTCACCCCTTCAGTCTTTCGGGCAAGCCGTTGGCCCAAGCCGAAATCGTACCGGCACCGAGGCACACAACCATGTCGCCGGGGCGCGCTTGTTCGCGGACCAGACGCAACAGATCGTCCTCGTTGAGGATCGCGCGGGCATGGCGGTGGCCGTGGCGGATCAGCCCCGCCACCAAATCATCGCGGCTGGCGCCCTCAATAGGGTCTTCGCCGGCGGCAAAGACCTCGGCAATGGCGACCACATCGGCGTCATTAAAACAGGCGCAGAAATCGTCAAACAGGCTCGACAGGCGCGAGTAGCGGTGGGGCTGATGCACCGCGATGACGCGGCCCTCCCCTTCAGAGCCAATGGCCTGACGCGCGGCCTTCAGCACCGCAGCAATCTCCACCGGGTGGTGGCCGTAGTCGTCGATTATGGTGACGCCGTCGACTTCGCCCACTTTGGTGAAGCGCCGGTTCACCCCGCCAAAGGCCGCAAGTGCCGCGCGAATTTCATCAAGCTTCATGCCGAGGTGACGGCACACCGCCACCGCCGACAGCGCGTTAGAGACGTTGTGATCGCCCGGCATCGGCAGGGTGCAGCCTTCGATCTTTTGCCCTTCGGCCTGCAGCAGGATATCGAAATGCGCCACGCCGCCTTTGTAGGTGAGGTTCACCGCACGCACGTCCGCTTGTGCGTTAAAGCCATAGGTCACCACGCGGCGGTCGGAAATCCGTCCCACCAGCGCCTGCACCTCGGCGTGATCGGTGCAGCAGACCGCAAGGCCGTAAAAGGGGATGTTGGAGACAAACTCATAAAACCCGTCGCGCAGCCGGTCAAAGTCGCCCCAGTGTTCCATATGCTCGGGGTCGATATTGGTCACCACGGCGATGGTGGCGGGCAGCCGGTTAAAGGTGCCGTCGCTCTCGTCGGCCTCGACCACCATCCACTCGCCCTGCCCCATCCGCGCGTTCGATCCATAGGCATGGATAATGCCGCCGTTGACCACGGTAGGATCAAAGCCGCCCGCGACCATCAGCTCGGCCATCATGGTGGTGGTGGTGGTTTTCCCGTGGGTGCCGCCGATGGCGATGTTGGATTTGAGCCGCATCAGCTCGGCCAGCATCTCGGCCCGGCGCACCACCGGCAGGCCACGCGCGCGGGCTTCGTCCAGCTCGGCATTGCCGGGTTTGATAGCAGAAGAAATCACCACCACTTCGGCGTTTTCCAGATTCTCGGCCCGCTGACCCTCAAACACCGTGGCACCGAGGGTTTCCAGCCGCTGGGTGATCTTAGAAGATTTCAGATCCGAACCCTGCACCACATAGCCGAGGTTCAACAGCACCTCGGCGATGCCAGACATACCGATGCCGCCGATGCCGACAAAATGAATCGGGCCGACGTCGCCGGGCAATTTGGTGGCAGGGGTCATTGGGCAGCTTCCTCGGACAAATGTTCAACAAGCGCCACGAGACGATCCGTGGCATCGGGGATACCTGTGCTCAATGCTGCATTCGCCATCTGGGTGGCCCCTTGGGCATTGGTCAGGACTGCGGCGATTTGCTCTGCTAGTGATGCAGTGTCAAGGGCGCTCTCCGGGATGCGGATCGCCGCCCCGGCCTCGACCAGCCCGCGGGCATTGGCGGTCTGGTGATCCCCTGCGGCTGTGGCGAGCGGGATCAGGATCGAAGGGCGTCCAATGATCGAAATATCTGCAATAGAGGACGCACCGGAGCGCGAAATCACCAGCTGCGCCTCGGAAATGCGCGACGGCACATCGGTAAAGAAGGGCTGAACTTCGGCATCAATCCCCGCATCGGCGTAAAACTGCGCAACACGCGCCTGATCCTCGTCGCGGGCCTGATGACTAACGCGCAAATGGCGGCGAATGGCTTCGGGCAGCGCGGCAATTGCGCCGGGTACTACATCCGACAGGATGCGCGCGCCCTGACTACCGCCGATCACCAATAGTGACATCGGATAATCGCCGGGCGGAATATAGGGCGCACCTTGACGCTCCAGAACTGCACCGCGCACCGGATTGCCAACATGTACGCCCTGCGCGCCCTCCGGCAGCTCCGTGGGCCAGACGCCGCAAGCGACCTGCGCCACACGGGTGGCGAATTTCTGGTTCACCTTGCCCAGCACGCCGTTTTGCTCGTGGATCATGCGCGGCAGCCCCAACAGCGTCGCCGCCCCCAGTGCCGGGATCGACGGATAGCCGCCAAAGCCGATCACCACATCGGGTCGTTCACGCCGCATTTCCAGCGCCATAGAAGCCACGCCAGCCGCGATGCGGGGCGCGACCATGGCCTTTGCCAGCAGCCCGCCACGCGCAAATGTGGCCGAAGAAACTTCGGTAATCTCGGTCATATGGGGAAAGCCGCCGGTGTAGCGCGCACCACGCGCATCGGTTGAGAGCTTCACCCGCCAGCCTCTGCGCAACATCGCTTCTGCCAAAGCCTGCGCGGGGAACATATGCCCCCCGGTGCCGCCCGCCGCCATCAGGAGCAGTTTCTGTGTCATCTTGTGCCTGCCTTCGCGTTCTTATCCGTTGACCGGCCCACCTCTCTTATCCGCGCCCACGTCCGCGCAAGGCGTCCGCGATTTCGCCCTGAGGTCGGGACCGGGTGAAGGCTAGGAGCATACCCATTGCGATGCCGCCTGCAATCAGGGAGGAGCCGCCATAGCTTACGAACGGCAAAGTCATGCCTTTCGCAGGCAAAAGACGCACGGCAACGCCCATGTTGATCATCGCCTGAACGCCGAATGTGCAGGCCAGACCCGCCCCGGCGAGGCGGATGAATGTGTCCCGCTCGCGCATCAGGCGGAACAGGGAGCGCACAACGATCATCGCATAGAGGAAGATGATGATGGAGACGAGCACCAGACCGTACTCCTCGGCCGCGACGGCAATGATGAAATCGGTATGCGCATCCGGCAGTGACCACTTTACCTGTCCTTCGCCGACGCCGACACCAAACAGACCACCCTCACGGATCGCATTGGTGGCATAGCCAAGCTGCGTGGTCGGGTCGAGGTCCGGGCTCAGAAAGCCGTCAATCCGGCGGGCAAAGTGTTCTGAGTTGGAATAGGCAACGACGCCGCCAAAGATCACCACGCCGGCCATGCCCACCAAGAGCAGCATCGGCGCGCCGGCGACGAAATACATCACACCCCAGCCAAAGAGGATCAGACAGGCCTGACCGAAGTCGGGTTGCAGCACCAATAGCATCACAACTGCCATGCAAAGCCCAAAGGACAGCAGCGTCCCCGGAGGGCCATAAATCTGCTGGCTAGCGGCGATCATCCAAGCGGCAAGCACGATGAAACCTGGCTTTAGAAACTCCGACGGTTGCAGCGACGCAAAACCAAGGCTGTACCAGCGCACCGCACCTTTGCCAAAATCGGTGCCAAATATGGGCAAGAGCGCCATCGCCACGAAAGCAAAGATAAAACCGATCACCGCCAACCGACGCACCAGCGTCGGCGACATCATCGAGGTCAGCATCATCGCCACCAATGCGCTACAGCCAAAAAAGGCCTGACGTTGAACATAGTGAAAATTGTCCAGACCGTTGCGCGCCGCCAGCGGAACCGACGCCGCCAGCCCCAGAAGCAGGCCAACAATGAACAGGGACACGATGAAAGTCGTCGTCCACTTGTCCAGTGTCCGCCACCATTTCGGGAGGATCGGCTCCCCCTCTTGCGCGGGAAGCGCGCCATAGACCATCTCAGTCATGGGTTCACTGCCTTGATTGGGCCCATAGGTGCAGGGCCTGTTTCGCCTCGATGTGTCCCGTTTTTGGGACTTATTGGCTAAAGTGTAACCCGATTGCGTCGATCAGGCCAGCATCTTCCGGGCATCCAGCCGGGGAAAATGACATCATTCCGCCCCGCAGTGGTCACATTTGCTTTTGCAGCTGCGACTTGCGTGGTGCGCGCTTTCATGGTCGATGCGGCCCATGCGGATAAAAACCTTGATTCTCGGCGCTGGCGCAGCTGGCATGATGTGCGCGGCGCGCGCAGGGGGCGACTGCCTCGTGGTGGATCACGCCAAGGCACCGGGCGAAAAGATCCGCATTTCTGGCGGCGGGCGCTGCAACTTTACGAATATGTATGCAGCACCGGAAAACTACCTCTCGCAGAATCCGCATTTCTGCAAATCGGCGATGGCGCGCTACACCCAGTGGGATTTTATCGAGCTGGTCACCCGCCACGGTATCGCATGGCACGAGAAAACCCTTGGCCAGCTGTTTTGCGACGACTCCGCCCGACAGATCGTCACGATGCTGGTGAAAGAGCTGCGCGATGCGGGCGCAGATCTGTGGTTGCAAACCTCGGTGGTCGATGTGTCTCATGGCAGCGACGGTTTCACCGTGCGGCTGGAACGCGAAGGCAAACCCGTGACGGTCACCGCGCAAAACCTCGTGCTGGCAACGGGGGGCAAATCAATCCCCAAAATGGGCGCAACGGGGCTTGCCTATGAGATCGCCACGCAGTTCGGCCTTCATGTACTGGACACCCGCCCTGGCCTTGTGCCCTTCACCTTTGGGGCGGATCGGTTCAAACCCCTTGCGGGCGTGTCGGTCCCTGCACGCATTTCCAATGCCGAAGCCAGTTTTGATGAGGCCCTGTTGTTCACGCACCGTGGACTTTCTGGCCCTGCGGTCCTGCAAATCTCCAGCTATTGGCGCGAGGGCGAGGAGATCGCAGTGCACCTCTTGCCGGATGTGGATCTCTTTGTGGCCCTGCGCGAGCAACGCCAACAGAGCGGGCGTAAGGATCTGACCACAGAGCTTTCCCGCCATCTGCCCACACGGCTGGTAGAGGATCTGGCAGCAGATGGCAGCCTCAAGGGGCGATTGGCCGATCAGTCCGACGCAGCGCTTCAGGCGCTGTGCGACCGGCTGAAAGACTGGCGATTGAAACCCACAGGCACCGAAGGTTACCGCACCGCCGAGGTCACATTGGGCGGTATCGACACCGATGCGCTGTCGTCGCGCAGCATGGAGGCCAAGGCGATGCCCGGCCTTTATGCAATTGGCGAAGCAGTGGATGTGACCGGCTGGCTTGGCGGTTATAACTTCCAATGGGCATGGGCGTCAGGCCACGCCGCAGGAACCGCTATCCGGGGTTAATCGTTGGGGCCCTGACCGTTCAGACGCGCCGTGACCTCTGCGATAAAATCCTCGCCGCGTTTTTCAAAGCTGTCGTATTGATCAAAGCTCGCCGCCGCTGGAGCCAAGAGCACAGTCTCCCCCTCACCCGCATCGGTCATCGCGCGCTCAACCGCCGCTGCCATAGTGGTGCAGACCTCCGCATCGACGTTGAGCTGCATGGCAAATTGCGCCGCCTCGCGACCGATCACATAGGCCTTCAGCACCTCACCTGTCGCACCCTTCAGCGCCTCAAGCCCGCCCTCTTTTTCAAGGCCGCCGCAGATCCAGCGGATTTTTTTGAATGCACTCAGCGCCTTGGCCGCGCTGTCCACATTGGTGGCCTTGCTGTCATTTACATAAGACACCCCATTCACCTGCGCGACACGCTGGCTGCGGTGTGGCAGGCCCGGGTAGGTCTTCATCGCAGCCTCGATCACCCGCGGCGCAAGACCAAGGGTGCGCGCCGCCGCATAGGCCGCGCAGGCGTTTTGGTGGTTGTGCGCGCCGGGCAGGCCGGGAATGTCGCGCAGATCAATTGATCCCGCCTGCCGACCCTTGCGGTACTCCGACAGAAACCCTTTGCGGGCGAATACGCTCCACCCCGCACTGCCAGAGAGTTTTTGCCCCGATGAGACGCGGATCACCCGGTCATCACCATTGCCCTCACTCATCTGCCCCGCAAGGAACAGGCCCTCATCCTCGTCAATGCCAATGACCGCGCGGTCAGGGCCACCTTCTGCAAACAGACGTCGTTTGGCGGCGAAATAGCCCCCCATGCCCGCGTGGCGATCCAGATGATCCGGGGTGAGATTGGTGAAAACAGCCACATCCGGGGTAAGCGCGCGCGCCAGATCCGTCTGATAAGATGAGAGCTCCAGCACCACGACACCGCCGTCCACGGGTGGGTCGATGTCCAGCACCCCGCGCCCGATATTGCCCGCCATCTGGCTGTTGCGCCCAACATGTTCAAGAATGTGGTGCAACAGCGCGACCGTGGTTGATTTCCCATTGGAGCCGGTCACCGCGATCACTTTTGGCGGTGTGTCGAACTCATCCCATTCCGACGTCGCCACTGAGCGGAAGAACAGGCCAATGTCGTTGTCCACCGGGACACCCGCGCTCAATGCCGCACGCACCACCGGGTTCGGTTTGGGATAGAGGTGCGGGATACCGGGTGACACGATCAGGGCTGAGATGCCTTCGAATGCGCCCTGCTTGGTCAACTCGCGGCAGGTGAACCCCTCCGCCTCGGCGCTTTCGCGTGCGGCAGGGTTGTCATCCCAACAGATCGCCTCGGCCCCGCCCTCGCGCAACGCACGTGCAGTGGCAAGCCCCGAACGCCCCAACCCCAGCACTGCCACGTTTTGTCCTGTGACACCTTTGACCGGGATCATGCTTCACCTCATTTATAGTGGTTCAAATCGGCGCGACATTGCACCTGAGCGCGGCCAGAATGCAAGCGCAGACAACATGTGGCGGGAACCACCTCCCCACACAGGCCGACGACAACTCATCCGGTGTTCCGGCGCAGGGTCACCCCCTCACCAAAACAGGCAACGCAACGAAAAAGGCCTCCCGCTGGGGGAGGCCTTGAGGATCAATCGTCCATCTTCAGTGCAGAGATAAACGCCTCTTGCGGGATATCGACACGACCAAATTGGCGCATCTTTTTCTTACCGGCTTTTTGCTTATCCAAGAGCTTGCGCTTCCGGGTGGCATCGCCGCCGTAGCATTTCGCGGTCACGTCCTTGCGCATCGCGGAAAGGGTCTCGCGGGCGATGACCTTGCCGCCGATGGCCGCCTGAATCGGGATCTTGAACATGTGGCGCGGGATCAGCTCCTTGAGCTTTTCGCACATCGCACGCCCCCGCGCTTCGGCGCGGTCGCGGTGTACCATCATCGACAGCGCATCCACAGGCTCATCGTTCACCAGCACCGACATTTTGACCAGATTATCGATACGGTAGCCGATCATCTGATAGTCAAAAGAGGCATAGCCCTTGGTCACCGACTTCAACCGGTCATAGAAATCAAAGACCACTTCGTTCAGCGGCAGATCATAAACGACCATGGCGCGCGACCCCGCATAGGAGAGGTCTTCCTGAATGCCGCGGCGATCCTGACAGAGTTTCAACACATCACCGAGATATTCGTCCGGCACCAGAATGGTCGCTTTGATGCGCGGCTCTTCGACGTGATCCACTGTGGACAGATCGGGCATGTCGGCAGGGTTGTGCAGTTCGGACATCACACCGTCTTTGCCAAAGACGTGATAAACCACGGAGGGCGCGGTGGTGATCAGTTCTATATTGTATTCGCGCTCGATCCGGTCGCGGATCACCTCAAGGTGCAAGAGCCCCAAGAAGCCGCAGCGGAAGCCAAAGCCCAGTGCCGCGGAGGTTTCCATCTCGTAAGAGAAAGACGCATCATTGAGCGCGAGTTTCTCAATCGCGTTGCGCAGGTCTTCGAATTCGGAACTGTCCACCGGGAACAGGCCACAGAACACCACCGGCACCGAAGGTTTAAAACCCGGCAGCGCAACCTCAGCACCCTTTTTGTCATGGGTGATGGTATCACCCACCTTGGTATCGCGCACCTGTTTGATCGAAGCGGTGATAAAGCCGATCTCGCCGGGGCCAAGCTCATCAACGGTCTGCATGGCAGGGCGGAACACACCGATGCGCTCAACACCATAGCGGGCGTTGGTCTGCATCATCCTGATTTGGTCACCCTTTTTCAGAACGCCATCCATGATGCGCACCAGCACGATGACGCCGAGGTAGGCATCATACCAGCTATCCACCAGCATCGCCTTCAGGGGGGCGTCGCGCTCCCCTTTTGGTGCGGGCAGGCGTTTCACGATTGCTTCAAGGGTTTCCTTGATGCCAATGCCGGTTTTGGCTGACACTTGAATGGCATCTGTCGCATCAATGCCGATCACATCCTCGATTTGCTCGGCGACGCGATCACAATCGGCGGCGGGCAGGTCGATCTTGTTGAGAACCGGTACGATCTCATGATCTGCATCGATTGCCTGATAGACATTCGCCAGTGTTTGCGCCTCAACCCCTTGGGTCGAGTCGACCACCAGCAGAGAGCCTTCTACCGCGCGCATGGAGCGGGAGACCTCATAGGCGAAGTCGACGTGACCGGGGGTGTCGATCAGGTTCAGCACATAGCGTTCACCGTCGTCAGCCTCGTAATCGATGCGGACGGTATTCGCCTTAATGGTGATGCCCCGCTCGCGCTCGATGTCCATGGCGTCGAGCAGCTGCTCTTTCATGTCACGATCCTGCACCGTCCCCGTCGATTGGATGAGGCGGTCAGCAAGCGTGGACTTGCCGTGGTCGATATGAGCGACGATGGAGAAATTGCGGATTTTCGAGAGCTCTGTCATGACAAGCGCATATGATTGGGATTTTGCATTTGGTCAAGGTGGATCGTGCGCTTGTACGCCGGTGAAATGCACGCAGATGCGACCTGTTGCCACCTACGAGATCCCAAGCAGCCAAACTCCGCTGTCTCCCCATTGAAATATCCCGTTGAGATGTGGAATAGGTAGTCAAATTCCTCGTATTCCCAACTGTGCCAACCGGAGAATGATGATCGTGTTCCGACTGACCCTCGCCGCCTGCCTATGCGTTACCTCCACCCTCTTTGTCGCACCGTCAGCTGAAGCCGGGGCGATTGAGCGCGCATGCCGCAATTCAAACAGAAGCGCTGCCGAGGCAAACCTGTGCCGTTGCATCCAGCAGGTCGCCGAAGGCCGATTGACCAAATCCGAACAGCGCACCGTCTCCAAATGGTTTGCTGATCCCCACCGGGCACAAGAAGTGCGCCAATCAGCACGCAGCAGCGATGCTCGCCTGTGGAAGAAATACAAAGTTTTTGGAAGTGACGCCGAGCGCATCTGCGGTTAATGCTGCGCATACCGTCAACTTTGATCTTTGATGGGAAAATGGTTAATTGGCGCTGCCCGTGACCATTTTTCTTTCAAAAACGTGAAACTTCTTATAAATCATCTGAATTGATAACTTTTTCCTTTTCAAACTAATAAAATAAAAATAGAAACATTGAAGATTGTTTCGCATGCAGGGAAATCCTGTGATGTGTAGTGTTCAGACGCTCCCCCGGCAGAAGCATCGCGTGACGGAGTTTGAATGAAATTGGACTTTTGGGAGCCAACCTATGCTTATGAAAGGCGTTACTCTCCGAGGGCTAGAAGTTTTTGAAGCTTTGGCCAAGTCGGGTTCTGTTGCGCAGGCTGCCGACATTACTGGTCTTAGTCAGCCAGCCGTCAGCCAGCAGCTTCGCAACCTCGAAAAAGCCCTTGGCTCCGATCTCGTAGATCACGGTCGTCGCCCCATGGTTCTGACTTCGGCCGGGCGCAGCTTTCTATCCCGCACTCAGGCCGTTTTGAGCGAATTACGACTGGCCCAGAGCGAGCTTACGGTGATGGATCTTTCACATCTGCCCGCGCTTTCTATGGGGCTGATTGATGACTTCGACAATGATCTGACACCGCGTCTTGCAACCATTTTAGCCGATAGCCTGACCCAATGCCGCTTTAAGATGGTCACCGCGTCCAGCCATGACATTTATAAGGCCATGGCAGAAAAAGAACTGCATATCGGCGTCGCTGCTTCCACCGGAGAGCTGCGTTCCGGCATGAACGAATATCCGCTGGTCGAAGATCCGTTCATCCTTGTTGCGCCGCGCGGCCGCGTCACCGATCCGGATGACGTTGGAAATCAACTGAATCACCTGCCTTTGTTGCGCTATGCCCGTGATCAATTGATCTCCCAGCAGATCGAATCTCACCTGACCCGCCACAAGATGGAGTTTGATGACCGTTTCGAAATCGGCTCTCATCTTGCGCTGATGGCAATGGTTGCACGCCGCATCGGTTGGGCGATCACCACGCCGCTGGGTTACATGCGTGCCGCGCGTTTCCACGAAGAGATCGACGCATTCGCCCTGCCCTTCGCAGGCTTTTCACGTCGTATTTCTCTGTTTGCGCAGTCGGATTGGCCGGACACGGTTCCGCTCGAAGTTGCCGGCACTGTGCGTCGCCTGACCCAAAGCCAGATCATCGCACCCGCAATCAACCGCCTGCCATGGCTGGCCGGGCAATTGCGCGTGCTTGAGAGCTAAGGTTTACCGACGCTCCCTCCCAATCACCGCTACGAGATCTTGCGCTGCAATCCAATTGCAGCGCTTTCTAATAGGTCTAGGCAGCCGTCGAAGTCGCGGGAGTAATAGGGGTCAGGCACCTCATCTGCAGCCCCCTCCGCAGCCAAGGGCGCAAATAGCTCGACCGGGGTGGTATTTCCGGCTGGACGCAAGCTCTCCACGTTGCGCCGGTTTTCTTTATCCATCACGACGATAAAATCAAAATTTCGAAAATCACTCGTAGTGAATTGTCGTGCCCGCAAATCGCTCATATCAATTCCACGCGCGCCTGCTGCGGTCGCCATAGGCGCGTATGGCGGCTCTCCCACGTGGAAATCCGAGGTGCCAGCACTATCCGTTCGTATATGAGGGCATCTTTCTCGAAAAAGCGCCTCCGCAGCGGGCGATCGGCAAATATTTCCAAGGCAGACAAACAATACGCTTTTCACGGAAGATCCCTTTTAGATTTGAAATGCTGAAATTAAGTATTTTCGGCACCTGCCAGACTATGCAAGTTTATCAACATAGCGACCATGAATAAACCGCGACACAAAGGGCCTGACATGAGCAAGATTGTGATCCTCACCGGTGCCGGGATTTCAGCAGAAAGCGGGCTCGGCACATTTCGCGGCGAGGGCGGGTTATGGTCCCAGCACCGGATCGAAGATGTCGCAACACCTGATGGTTTTGCCCGTGACCCCGAGCTGGTGCATCGCTTTTACTCCGCACGCCGCCAACAGGCCGCAGAAGCCCAGCCGAACGCAGCCCATCTCGCCCTCGCGCAGCTCGAACAACACTGGGCGGGAGAGGTCGTCATCGTGACGCAAAACGTGGATGGGCTGCATGAAGCAGCAGGTGCGCGCAATGTGCTCCACATGCACGGCACATTAAGAGGTGCTCTCTGTGCTGCCTGTGCGCATCAATGGCAGGCCCCTATGGAGATGACACTGGAGACAACATGCCCCGCCTGTGGCGCTCAACAGGCGCGCCCCGATGTGGTCTGGTTCGGTGAAATTCCCTATCACATGGAAGAGATCATCTCCCATCTGGAAGAGGCCGATCTGTTCGCGTCCATCGGGACTTCTGGGCAGGTTTACCCAGCCGCGTCCTTTGTGCAGGAGGCGGCAGTCAATGGCGCTGATACGGTTGAGCTGAATCTGGAACCCTCGGAGATTAGCCGGGCCTTCGGCATGCGTCATTTTGGTCCCGCAACTGAGATTGTGCCAAAATGGGTTGAAGGCCTGCTGACGGGCAGCAACGCATAAAAAAGCCCCGACATGTGCCGGGGCTTTGCGTTCATCTGTCTTGCGGCCAAAGAGCGGCAGACGATCAGTTGGAATGCTCGCTGTGGTCGCCGTGATTATCGTGGCCCGCATGCCCTTCTGTCGGCTGACGGTCCATATCCACCTCGATCTGAACCGGGACCTCTCCGGCCTTTTCAAACACCAAGGTGACATCGATTTTATCGCCATCCTTGAGTTCACGGTTGAGGCCCATGAACATGATGTGATCGCCACCCCGCTGGAACATATGCGTCCCACCTGCCGGGATCGCAAAGCCCTCTTCTACAGGCATCATCTTCATAACGCCGTTGGCGTCTTCTTTGCTGGTGTGCAACTCCACCCGCTTGGCCACGTCAGAGCGCGCTTCTACAAGGCGGTCATCGGTGTCGCCCTGATTGAGGACCTCCATGAAGGCCCCGCCCGACATTTTATTGCTGGACCGCGCATAGGCGTCCTGCACGATCATTTCCGCCGCAGCGGTGCCCGCAAGAGCGAGGGTTGCAATCACGGAAAATGCTGCCGAGCGGCTAAGAGATTTAAAGGACATCTGTTGTCTCCTTGAGAATTTGACTGTTGGCTTCGGGCACATGCGTGCAACCGGCCTGACGTAAAGTTTGGGAACAGATCAGACCAACGGCGGCGCGCGCGCACGGGCCGTGCGCTCCGTTGCAACATCGCTCTGCGCGCGCGAGGGCAGTCGATGCGCTTGCCGCGTGACGGCAGCGGGCGCACGGAACACCATCGGGCTCTGAGCCAGATCAAGGATGTGATTGATGCAGTCCGGGCAGATATGCGGCGCGCCCGTCGGTTCGCCGTTCTCGTCGACATAGACAGTCACAGGCCCCGTGCCGGTGCACAGGATGACCTGCCCCGTCGCATCACGCGCAAAGCGGCTGGCAGCGGCGCTATGGCCGGTCAGCAACAATGCCGCCGCGAGCAGCAGGGCGGTATACCGTCTAAGCAATGTCATTGGCACAATCATATCTCAGGAAGACAGACATGCCACAAGCCCCGACCCAAAGCCGCGGGCAAAGAGTCGCGGACATGGATCATTGGCACCAAACGGAAAAGACCACCGAGATTCGCACTCGGTGGTCTTTTAAAATTCTTGGGCAGGATCAAGAAATCATGCGGCCTATCAGGCCTGCGCGGCTTGTGCCTTTGCGATTTCTTTTTTGACCTTCAGCGCCGCGTCAGACAGCTCTGCGTCTTTTGCTTTGGCAAGGAAGGCGTCCAGACCACCGCGGTGATCAACCGAACGCAGGGCTGCAGCAGAGATGCGCAGCTTCACACCGCGGCCGAGAGTCTCGGACTGCAGGGTGACGTCGTTCAGGTTCGGCAAGAAACGACGCTTGGTTTTGTTGTTGGCGTGGCTGACATTGTTGCCAGTCATCGGGCCTTTTCCGGTCAGTTCGCAACGGCGCGACATGGTGTTATCCTTCGTATCTGCGGCGTCCCGACCCGAGTACAGCCTGCCCGGCCTTTTGGAATCAGTCGCCAAATTACAAGGGCGCTGCCATTGGCTGCGCCCGAAAACTGGTTGGATGCGTTTAGGAGGAATCGCGAAGATGGTCAAGCCATATGCGACGCTTTTATGGCAGACCAGCCGACATTCCCGCGCCATCCCCTCCAGCGCTGGCGGGCTTTTACAATTTCGGGGCCAAGATGCAAGCGTATGCACGCCATATTAGGCCGTGCCCCCCCCAACCGTCGCACCTGAGTCGCAGGTCCTAGCCCACGCGCGACGGGTCAAGGTCCGCGACACCCAAACCCGTCAGCAGATCGCGCGCAGCCTCTTGTGGGGTTTGCGCGCCCTCAGCCACCTTTTTCGACAGTTCCGTCATGCGCGACTTTGCCCAAGAGGTCTGAAGCCGCGCCAAAAGCGCCTGTCGCACCTCTTCAGAAAACCAATACTGCGCCTGATGCGCCCGGTTTTGGTCCCAAAACCCGTTGTCGCGCCGCCACCCGGCCAGCGCCTGCACCTCTGCCCACGCCTTGTCCAGCCCGGCGGCCTCGATCGCCGAGACGGTCAACGCCTTGGGAAAGCCATCCGGATCTTGCGGACGTTTGCGCAAAAGCCGCAGCGCCCCGGCATAATCGGCGCAGGTGCGAGTCGCCGTCGCCTTCAGATCGCCATCGGCCTTGTTGATCAGAATCATGTCGGCGATCTCCATGATGCCGCGCTTCACGCCCTGAAGCTCATCGCCACCTGCCGGGGCCAGCAACAACAGGAACAGATCGGACAGTTCCGACACAACGGTTTCCGACTGCCCCACCCCCACGGTTTCGATCAGCACCACGTCAAAGCCTGCCGCCTCGCACAGCGCCACCGCATCGCGGGTGCGGCGGGCAACACCACCAAGGTGGCTCTGGCTGGGACTGGGACGAATGAAGGCCGCGCGCTCACGACTGAGCCGTTCCATCCGGGTTTTATCGCCCAAGATAGACCCACCGGACCGCGCCGAGCTGGGATCAACCGCCAACACTGCAACCCGCAGCCCCTGCCCAATGAGCATCATGCCAAAGGCCTCGATAAAGGTGGATTTGCCCACCCCGGGCGTTCCTGACAGACCGATCCTAAGTGCCTGACGGTCGCTTTTGGCCAGACGCGACAGCAAATCATCCGCCTGCGCGCGATGATCCGGACGCGCGCTTTCCACCAATGTTATGGCGCGGGCCAAGGCCCGACGGTCCGCGTTTAAGATCCTGTCACTCAGCTGTGCGATGTCCATGGCGCGCCTCTCGTCGTTGCCGCGCATTGATGGCGCAGCCGGGGCGCGCTTGTCCAGTGGCGCGGCTGCAAAACTCCGATGCCGCTTTGAAACACGGGCTTGAGATCGGAAAGGAATTGCCTTGATGCGCCGTTACCTTGTCCTCGGAGGGGTTATCCTGCTCGCGGCCTTCATATCGCCCGTGGCTGTATTCGCGAATGACCCCAACACGAGCGATCAGCAGCACTATGTTGTGCGGGGCCTCGGCGTCAAACTTGGCACTTTCACTCTTGCCAGCCAGCGCAGCGGTGGCACCTATGGCGTGCGCAGTCGCTTTACCTCGACCGGTGCGGTGGCGCTATTGGCAAAGGTTCATTTCGAGATGCAGGCACGGGGGCGCTGGACCTCCGCAGGCCCTCGGCCCGCGTGGTTCCTGGAAAACGTCAACACCGGGCAGCGGCAATCGACGGCTCAACTCGATTATGCGAATGGCGCGCCCCGCATCACGGGTGGGCGTCTTGGCACCGACACCCCACCTCTTCGCCCGGAGCACCAGCGCGACACGGTTGATCCGGCGACCGCCATTTTCCGCGCAGTGGGACCGCAGGCCGCAGATGATCTCTGCTCTTTCGATCAGCCAATCTTTGATGGGGCACGACGCACGCGGCTGGTGCTGGACCCGCCACGCCCAAAGGGGGCGGGGTTTGTCTGCCACGGCACATTGCACCGCGAAGACGGCTACAGCGCACAGGAACTGGCGCGGGCAAAGTCCTTTGACCTCGAACTCAGCTACGAGGCCGGGCCCGATGGGCGCTTCCACTTGTCCGCCGCCAAAGTCGCCACGGTTTTCGGCACTGTCACGCTGCATGGTGGGCTTACGCAGGCTGGACGTTAAGCCCGCGATTGGCGATAAGCGCCGCCATGATACGGCTCCCGATTGATGACGCGCTTCCCGACCTGATTGATGCTCTGCGCGCGCGGGGCCGCGCGGTGCTGCAAGCGCCCCCCGGTGCGGGCAAGACCACCAAGGTGCCGCTTGCGATCCTTGAGGCGGGCTTGACCACCGGGCGCATCCTGATGCTCGAGCCCCGCCGCCTCGCCGCCCGCACCGCGGCAGAGCGCATGGCGTCAACCCTGAGGGAAAGCCCCGGTCAGACCGTCGGCTACCGGGTGCGCGGCGAGGCCAAGATCTCAAAATCCACCCGCATCGAGGTTGTGACCGAAGGCATCCTGACCAGGATGCTGCAATCGGACCCGGATCTGCCGGGCGTCGGCGCGGTGATCTTCGACGAGTTTCATGAACGCTCCCTCAATGGCGATCTGGGGCTCGCCTTCTGCCTTGAGGTTGCAGGCGCCCTGCGCGACGATCTCTTGCTGCTGGCGATGTCCGCCACGCTGGATGCAGGCCCGGTGGCGGCCTTGATGGATGCGCCCATTGTGACCTCCGAGGGCCGCAGCTACCCGGTCGAAACCCTCTGGCTCGACAGCCCCCTGCCCGCCAAGGCACGCAAACTCGACGCGCTGGTGGATCTGGTCACCCGCGCAGAAGGTGAGACCCGCGAGACCGGTGGTGGCCTTTTGGTGTTCCTGCCCGGCGAGGGCGAAATCCGCCGGGCCGCCAGCGCGCTGGACGCCCGATTGCCCGGCCATTGCCAGATCCGCCCGCTGTTTGGCGCGCTCCCCTTTGCCGAGCAACGCGCCGCCATTGCCCCCGTGTCTGAGGGGCGCAAAGTGGTGCTGGCGACCTCCATCGCCGAAACCTCCCTGACGATCGAGGACATCCGCGTCGTGGTGGATATGGGACAGGCCCGCCGCGCCCGGTTCGATCCCGGTGCAGGCATGTCGCGGCTGGTGACAGAACGCGTGACCCGCGCCGAAGCCACCCAGCGACAGGGCCGCGCCGGTCGCGTGGCCGAGGGCACTTGCTATCGGCTCTGGTCCAAGGGCGAAGAGGGCGCGTTGATGGCCTACCCCCCGGCCGAGATCGAGGCCGCAGACCTTACCGGTCTGGCGCTGGAACTGGCGCTTTGGGGCGCGGAGCCTGCGGATCTGCCGCTGCTGACCCAGCCCCCCGCCGGCAGCCTGTCCGAGGCCCGTGCCCTGTTGCAGATGCTCGGCGCGCTGGATGGGCAGATGCGGATCACCGACCATGGCCGCGCGCTGGCCCGCCTGCCCCTGCACCCGCGACTGGCGCATATGCTCGCGGTGGCGGGACCGGAGAGCGCCACACTGGCGGCGCTGATGGCGGACCGCGACCCGTTGCGCGGCGCGCCGGTCGATCTGGCACTGCGTCTTGAGGCCCTGCGGGATCTCCGCCGCTTCCGCGACCGCCGCCCCTATCAGGTCAAGACACCCGCTCTGCAGGCGATCACCAGTGAGGCAAAGCGCCTGCGCCGGCAACGCGGCGGGCAGAGCGACGCTTCGACCAGCGCCGAGGGCCAACCCGCCGCTCCCGCCACATCAGAGCCGCTCTCTGCGGCGGCCATGGCCGCGCTGGCCTATCCGGATCGGATGGCCCAGCGCCGCAAGGGCGACGATGCCCGCTATGTGCTCTCCGGTGGCAAGGGCGCGGTGCTGGAAAACTCCGACCCGCTGGCCGCAGCCCCCTACCTTGTCGTCACCGACAGCGACGGCAATCCGCGCGAGGCCAAGATCCGCCTTGCCACACAGATCACCCTGGCCGAAATCCGCACGTTGTTCGCAAATCAGATCCACTGGCAGGATCTCTGCAGCTGGTCCAAACGCGACCGTCGCGTGGTGGCGCGCAAACAGGAACGCTTTGGTGCGCTGGTGCTGGACGACCGCATCTGGAAGGACGTCCCGCCCGAGGCCACCGCCACCGCCATGCTCGACGGCGTGCGTGACCTCGGCCTGCGCCTGTCGCCCGCCGCCGCGCGTCTTGCCACCCGTGTCGAACTGCTGCGCGCCGAAGGCCACGACCTGCCGGATTTCTCCGAGGCGGGCCTGATGGCAACTCTCGAGGACTGGCTGCTGCCCATGCTCACGGGCGTGCGCTCAGACGCCGACTGGAAGGGTTTTGACGCACTCCCGGCCCTGCGCGCCGCGCTGACGTGGGAGCAGACCCAGCTCCTTGACCACGAGGTTCCGGGCAGTTTCATCACGCCGCTCGGGCGCAAGATCCCCATTGATTACGCGGGCGACACGCCGGGGATCGAGGTCCGCCTGCAGGAGATGTTCGGCGTCGCCCGCCATCCGACCGTCGCGGGTGTGGCGCTGAAGGTCACGCTCTTGTCGCCCGCCCGTCGTCCGATCCAGATCACCCGCGATCTGCCGGGGTTCTGGTCCGGCTCCTACGCCGATGTGCGCAAGGACATGCGCGCGCAGTACCCCAAACACCCCTGGCCCGAAGATCCCACTCAGGCCGAAGCAACCCTGCGCGCCCGCCCCCGCAAGTGAATGGCCGATGCAACGATGATATAAGAGCAACGGTAGCGAAAGTTTAACACAAAGAAGTTGTACTCACCCCAGAACAAGACTATCTGCACTTCCTCGTTCAGCTAAAGAGTATAAGAACACGCCCAAAAGGCTTCGAGCATTCGATGCAACAGTTACTGCAGAAATTCTGGTCTCAGACCTTTCTCCCCATGCTGTCGCGCCCGCGCAGGCTGCAGGTTGCTGCGCTGTGCTTTCGCCGCACCGACACGGGGTGCGAGGTATTGCTTGTAACAAGCCGAGATACAGGCCGCTGGGTCATCCCGAAAGGCTGGCCCATGGAAGGTAAATCCAGTGCAGAAAGTGCCGCGCAGGAAGCCTGGGAGGAAGCAGGCGTGCGTCAGGGGCAGTTCGACGAGGCTCCGGTGGGGCGTTTTGAATATGACAAACGTCTCGATAACGGCACTGCGGAGCCTTTGGAGACTTTGGTCTATGCAATCGAGGTCGAAGATCTGCGCGATGATTTTCCAGAGGCTCACGAGCGCAAGCGCAACTGGGTTTCACCTCAGGAAGCCGCGCAAATGGTGCGCGAACCTCAGCTTCAAGACCTTCTGAACAGCTTCCGCCCCTCTTGAATTCGCTGTTACCCTTCGCCCTTACCCTTGCCCACAAGGCATCCGGTCATCCTGCCCGATATGCCGGGCATACCGTAGCCAATTGTCGTTTTGACGAAAGTTCCCTCTGATGGCGCGCCCTGATTGGAGATTGCTGGACAAAGATCTCGCCCGTCTCAACCAGATGGAGCGCACCACAGGCTATGTCGTGCGCCCGCTTCTGGGGCTTGGATTGGCGCTCGCGTTCATGGCATTGGCCGGTGTCGAGGCCGCACTCGTGCTCGGCACATCGCCTACAACGATCATGGCAATGGTCGCCGCAGTGTTTGGTGCTTATCTGGCGCTGAACATCGGGGCCAATGACGTGGCCAACAACATGGGGCCCGCGGTTGGTGCCAAGGCGCTTCCGATGACCGCGGCCCTGATTGCCGCCGCCTTGGCCGAGGTCTCTGGCGCGCTCCTTGGTGGCAGCGAAGTGGTCGCGACGGTGTCCAGCAAGTTGATCGACCCAGAGGCCATGAGCGCCCCACAAACCGTTGTGCAGGCGATGATGTCGGCGATGATTGCATCGGCGCTCTGGGTCAATCTGGCCACATGGATGGGCGCACCAGTTTCCACCACCCAGAGCATCATCGGCTCCATTTTGGGCGCGACCACCGCAGCGGCGGGATTTGGCGCGGTAGATTGGTTCACCTTCAGTGGTATTGCGACCAGCTGGATGCTGTCGCCGCTCATCGGTGCTGTGCTTGCGATGGCGCTTCTTGCTTTGATCCGCCAGCTGATCACCCAACAGGATGACAAAATGGCAGCAGCGCGGCGTTGGGTTCCGCTACTGCTGGCCGGAATGGGGGGGGCTTTTGGTACGTTCTTTGTGCTGAAACTGCCCGAAAGCCTGTCGTCTGCAACGTCCAGTCAGGCGCTCTTGGCCGGGGTTGGCGTGGCGCTGTTATCGTTCCTCATTGCCCGACCGCTTATTCTGCATCGCGCCGCGCAGCTGGAGCATCAAAAAGGCGCGATCAAAGCGTTGTTCCGGCTGCCGCTGGTCATCGCGGCGGTGCTGATGTCTTTTGCTCACGGGGCAAATGATGTCGCCAATGCCATCAGCCCGCTGGCGACCATCGTACATGTCATGGGCCAACAGGAGGCAGGCACTCACCCGGCCGAAATCAACGCACTGGCCTCGCTCCATGTCCCATTCTGGGTGCTGATCATCGGCGCTTTTGGGATGGCAATGGGGGTGCTGTTGTTTGGCCCTCGGTTGGTCAATATGGTGGGCAACCAAATCACCAAGCTCAACCCCATTCGCGCCTATTGCGTCTCTACGTCTGCAGCCCTCACGGTGATCGTGGCCAGCTGGCTTGGGCTGCCAGTCTCATCGACGCATGTGGCAGTCGGTGCGGTCTTTGGCGTGGGATTTTACCGCGAATATGCGGCCGCACATGCGCGCCGGGCTGGGCAAAAGGCGGAGCGGCCCGGCCTTCCACGCGAAGATCGCAGCCGCCGGCGCTTGGTGCGTCGCAGCCATGTCCTGACCATTTTGGCGGCCTGGCTGATCACGGTTCCTTTATCCGCCGCGCTCTCTGCCGGCATCTATGCCTTGATGCATGTATTCTCGGTCTGATCAGCCGCCTCGCACATCTGCCTGAAGCAGAGAGGCGCTGACCGGCATCGCCATCCCGACGCGCGCGCCAAGATTTGACAAGTCTTGCAATAGCGACAGATCTGCCTCTTTCGCGGGGCCGCCTTGAACCATCGAAACCTCTGGCCATGCCAAGGTGTTTAACAGTCCGCCCACTCGCAAGGCCCTGAGCCGCAAGGACAGCGGCAAGCCCCGCGCTGGTTTTGGGCGAATGCCCGCTTTTCGCAGCACAACCAGCACCTCTTCAAGCAGGTCGGCACACAGGTTGCGCCACATGCGGTCCCGCAAGAGCGCGCGTGGCGCAATCCCTGCAAGGCTCGCGCACAGCGGCAACAGCCTGGCCAATTTGCTCCCCCAAATCACACCCGAAATATCAGACTGAGCTTTGACATCGAGACAGGGTACGCTCAAATCACGCGCCCAAATGCCTGCTTCTTCCGCGACGCGCATTGGCCCTCCGGCCCCATAACGGTGTATCCAGAGTGCTTCATCTTGCGAGTCCTCGACATGTTGGTCCACACGCCATGGCGCAAGGCCCAAGACCATCTGCCGTCCCGTGGTTGGGTCCGGCGGTAACGCGCAGTTTGCGGAGGTAGCAGAGGTGACGTTCAGCACCATGGTGCCCACAGGCGCGCTTGATGTGATTTCGGACCAGACTGTTGCGGCTCCCAATTCGTCCAGATCAAGCAGAACCACAAGATCTGCACACCGCAGAGCGTCGCGCACCGGCAGACAGTCCAGCACATCCGGCCCGATCCGTGCATCTAGCCCGCTGGGATCGGTAAGGCGCAATCCGCCGCGTTCAAACTGCGCTTGGGTTTGTGGAGCCACACCCCATGTCACCCTATGCCCGGCCGCCGCCCAAAGCCCTGCGCAAAACCCCGCCAGAGCCGGAGCTCCCAGCACAACGATATGGCCCTCACTCACAACGGCACTCCCTTGCCGGTCCACTCAGCGCCACTGTGTCAGACGCGGGCGGTCCTGACCAGATCTGACCCGGGGAACGCAACGCGCCGGGCCAAAGGCCCGGCGCTACGCCCAACGGGAGGAGCTGCATTTTAATGCGGCTGCGACGGGCGGGAGCGCTTCCGCCGTGGTCAGGTCAGACGCCCAGACACCAGCGCATCACGGCCTTTTGCGCATGCAGCCGGTTTTCCGCCTCATCAAAGATCACGGACTGTGGACCGTCCATCACCGCAGAGGTCACTTCCTCTTCGCGGTGTGCGGGCAAGCAGTGCATGAACAGCGCATCCGGTTTTGCATGCGCCATCAGCGCATCGTTCACCTGATAGGGGCGCAGCATGTTGTGACGCCGCTCTTTAGATGACTGGCTGTCGTGCATGGAGACCCAAGTGTCTGCCACAACCAGATCAGCACCCTCGACCGCCTTGGCCGCGTCGCGTTCAATGGTGATCTTAGATCCGGCCCTGCGTGCAAGGCCGATGAACTCATCCTCAGGATCCAGTTGCGAGGGGCCTGTAAAGGTCAGATCAAAGCCGAATTGCCCCGCCGCGTGAATGAATGAGGCGCAGACATTGTTGCCGTCACCCGTCCAGACAACTTTCTTGCCTTTGATCGGGCCACGGTGTTCCTCATAGGTGAGGATATCGGCCATGATCTGACAAGGGTGCGTGCGGTCGGTAAGCCCGTTGATGACTGGCACATCCGCGTATTCCGCCATTTCCGTCAGAACTGTTTCATCAAAGGTCCGGATCATGATCAGATCGACGTAGCGCGACATGACACGCGCCGTATCGGCAATGGTTTCGCCATGCCCGAGTTGCATATCCTTGCCCGAAAGAACCATCGTCTCGCCACCCATCTGGCGCACACCTACGTCAAAGGACACCCGGGTCCGCGTCGATGGTTTTTCGAAGATCAGCGCCACCATGCGGCCAGCAAGCGGCTGGTCGTCATCGGGTGTGCCCTTGGGCCGGCCCTGACGCGCAGATTTCATCTGGCCTGCCTGATCAATGATTGTGCGCAGATCAGCCGGTGAGGTTTTATGGATATCGAGAAAATGGTTCATACTGTCGTCGCTTTCTGGAGAGGGTAGCGTGGGGGCCAGCCCCCACACCCCCGAGATATTTATGAAAAGATGAAGATCAGGCGGCTTCAACCGCCGTCGCCGCAGCCTCAAGGCGCGAGATGGCTTCTTCGATGTCGGCATCTGAGATCGTCAGCGCAGGCAGCAGACGGATGACATTGTCGGCTGCAGGCACTGTGATGACCTCAGCCGCGTAGCCCGCTTTGACCACCTCTGCATTCACCGCCTTGCATTTGAGGCCCAACATCAGACCGGAGCCGCGGACTTCTTCAAAAACCTCTGGATGCGACGCCACGAGACCCTCGAGTTTCTGACGCAACAGACCTGCCTTGCGGTTTACCTCGGCGAGGAATTCAGGAGCCGCTACATGATCCATCACCGCGCAGCCCACCGCGCAACCAAGCGGGTTGCCACCATAGGTCGAACCATGGGTTCCAGCTGTCATGCCGGAGGCAGCGTTCTCTGTTGCCAGCACCGCACCAAGAGGAAAACCGCCGCCAATGCCCTTGGCGACCATCATGATGTCGGGAGTGATCCCTGCCCATTCATGCGCAAAAAGCTTGCCGGTGCGACCTACGCCGCATTGCACCTCATCGAGGATCAAAAGAATGCCATGTTCGTCACAGAGGGCACGCAGATCCTTGAGATCCTGATCGGGCATCGGGCGGATGCCGCCTTCGCCCTGCACCGGCTCTACCAGGATAGCCGCAGTGCTTTCATCAATGGCCGCTGCAACCGCCTGTGCATCGCCCCATGGCAGATGCACAAAACCGGGAAGCAATGGACCAAAGCCTTTGGTCATTTTCTCAGAGCCTGCCGCAGCGATACCCGCAGAGGAGCGCCCATGGAACGACCCTTCAAAGGTGATGATTTCGACCTTCTCAGGAGCGCCCTTCTCAAAATGATACTTACGGGCCATTTTAACGGCCAGTTCACAAGCCTCGGTGCCGGAATTGGTGAAAAATACCGTATCGGCAAAGGTTTCCGCGACCAGCTTATCCGCCAACGCCTGCTGCTGGGGGATCTCGTAGAGGTTGGAGACATGCCAGAGGTTTTGCGCCTGACTGGTCAGCGCCTCCACCAGAGCGGGATGTGCATGGCCCAGCGCATTCACCGCAATGCCAGAGCCCAGATCCAGAAAACGTCGGCCATCCGCCTCGATCAGCCAAGACCCTTCGCCTTTGACGAAGTTCAAGGGCGCCCGGTTATAGGTCGGAAGAACGGAGGGGATCATCTGAAACATCCTTTAAGAGAGATCTAACGGGGTCAGGACCAAATCAGTGCCCCACCACGGGGCGACGGTCAACAACTGGTCCGGTTTGGTTTGAAAGGGGGGCGCCATTTTGAAGAACAAGCGAGGCGCGCGGGATCAAAAGCGCTGCGATTGGCAGCGTGTCAGGCACATTGGCGTCGACGTCGAGTCGACAAGAGAGTTGCGTGTTTGATCATAGGAAGGCTCCATAACGGAAGCATCGACGCGTGAAAACCCCCTTCGGCACCTATTTCAGAACAAAACGACAGGTATGCTGGATGGGCACAGGAACAATGTCTGGAATGCATCGGTCAACAGCGCAACCTTTGCGCTTGCCTTTAGGGGCGCGCTGTCGCACCGATTGTCGCATGACGCATGAGACCCCACAAAACCCTCCCCTTGCCGCGGCACTGATCCTGCTGGCAACTGTGTTTATTGCAGGCACCACCCTGCTTGCGAAATCGCTTGGCACAGATGTGCTGGGGCCGCCCTTGCACGCCCTGCAAATCAGTCAGGGGCGATTTGTCTTTGCCTTTATCGGGATTTCAGCGGCCGTTGTGATCTTGCGTCAGAAGATCCACAAGCCCGATTGGGGGCTGCATATCGGGCGATCCACGTTTGGCTGGGGCGGTGTCACGCTGATGTTTGCCTCTGTGGCCTTTATCCCGCTGGCAGACGCAACGGCCATTTCATTCCTCAACCCGGTGATCGGCATGATGCTGGCGATCCCGTTTCTCGGCGAAAAAGTCGGGCCGTGGCGGTGGCTCGCTGCTGCGATTGCTCTTGCGGGGGCAATGATTCTCTTGCGGCCAACACCCGAGAGTTTTCAACCTGCAGCGTTGCTGGCACTTGGCGCAGCCCTTGCCATGGGGGCTGAGCTGATCTTCATCAAGAAACTGGCAGGTGGGGAGCCGCCGGTGCAGATCCTGTGGGTTAACAACCTGATTGGGATGGTTATTGCCTCTTGCGCTGCGCTTGTCGTCTGGCAAATGCCAACAGCAGCGCAATGGGGGGCGCTGGCCGCGCTCGGCGCGCTTATGGCCTGTGCACAGGCCTGTTTCGTCAATGCGATGGCGCGGGCGGATGCGTCATTTGTGGCCCCATTTGCCTATGGAACACTGGTCTTTGCAGCGATCTATGATGCGGTGATCTTTGGCGTTGTACCAGATTGGGTCACAATCCTCGGGGCAAGCATTATCCTGTCTGGCGCGGGGCTGCTTGCATGGCGTGAAAGCGTCAATGGCAAGCGCCCCACAGTCACAGAACGCCTGCCCCGCCCCGAGACAGAGCGTTAGTTTTTCAACCGATACCCTGTGCGCAGCATTTGCCACGCCAGCGCAACGATGACAGCTGTCGCCCCTAGACAAACAAGCGCGCCGAAGGCCGGGTCGCTGTCAGATACGCCAATCATGCCGTAGCGCACCCCATCGATCAGGTAGAACACCGGATTGACGTGTGAAATTGCATAGAGCACCGGTGGCAGCGCCTCGACCGAGTAAAAGGTGCCAGACAAAAACGCCAATGGCGTCACCACAAAATTGGTGATCGCCGCCATCTGATCGAATTTATCTGCAAAAACCCCGGCGACAATGCCCAGCCCGCCTAGGAACGCCGCCCCCAAGATGACAAATCCCAGCGCCACCAGCGGGTGAGCGGGCACCATTCCAAGCACCAGAACCAAACCGAACCCAATCCCAACCGCAACCAAAGCGCCGCGCGCAATCGCACCCGCAAGATAGCCGAGCAGGATCTCAAATCCCGACAGCGGCGGCATCAAGGTGTCGACTATATTTCCCTGCACCTTTGAAATCACAATCGAGGACGATGTATTGGCAAAAGCGTTCTGGATCACCGTCATCATCATAATGCCCGGCGCGATAAAGGACATAAACGGCACCCCCATCACATCCCCACGGCGTGGACCGATTGCGATGGAGAAAATCAGCAAAAACAGCGCTGCCGTCACCATCGGTGCCAGCAGGGTCTGGGTGTAGACCACCAGAAACCGTTTAATTTCACGCCCGGCGAGCGTCTTGAGACCCAGCCAGTTCACCCTACCGAACCGGCGTTCACCCACTTCGATGCGAAAGCTCGACTGTGTGTTGTTATCTGACATGCCACCCTCATATTCTCGCTGCCCCCTGCATAATCGCTCATCACAGGGATGCAAGCTGCGGTTCTATGCAATGAGACGTCGGTTCATGGCTTGTATCTCGCCCGCCAGTGACTATTGTAGGGCGGTACTCTGGAATTCGATGGCGGCCACAGGTTTCTTGAGGCCGCTATTAGCTTTGAAAGGCACTTTATGTCCTGGACAGACGAGCGCGTCGAACTGCTCAAGAAAATGTGGGGCGAAGGCCAGTCGGCCAGTCAGATCGCAAAAGAACTTGGTGGCGTGACCCGGAATGCGGTCATCGGCAAAGTTCACCGCCTCGGTCTGTCCAACCGCACCACCGGCGGCGGCAGCAAGGCTGCGGCCGAGCCGAAGGAAAAGCCAGCGCCTAAGGCGGCCGCAAAGCCCAAGGCCCAGCCCAAGACCGAACCGGCACGCCCGGTGACGCCGGAGCCGGTGGCCGAAGCCCCCGCAGCGGAGCCAAAGCCCTCGACCCCTGCGCGCAAGCAGATCATTCCGGCAGGCCAACCCCTGCCACCGCAGCCGTCTGCCAATGAGATTCCGGCGGAGGCACTGGCAAAGGTCAACGAGATCGAGAAGAAAGCCAAGAAGCTCTCCTTGATGGAACTGACCGAACGGACCTGTAAATGGCCCGTTGGCGATCCCGCGACCGAAGATTTCTGGTTCTGCGGCCTTCCGGTGCAGCAGGGTAAACCCTATTGCGAAGCGCATGTCGGTGTTGCTTTCCAGCCAATGAGCTCGCGCCGCGATCGCAAACGCTAAGCCTGACGCGATCAATACTACAGCAAACCCCGGCATCCGAATTGGGTACCGGGGTTTTTCTTTGTGTGTTGGGACCAAAGGCCCATTCGCACCTGAGTGTAAACAATACCCTAAGGGTGCATCTTCGCCCCTTTGGTAATTTTATCGACCACTTTCTTCTCTTCCCGAAGCGCCAGCCCCACGAGGTTTAAGTCTGCGGCCCCAAACTCTGCGACCACAGCGCGGTTGGCGGCGTCGTGCCCTGTGGTGAACATCTCCTCTGTGTAGATCGACATCCCAGCGCCCCGCGTCATGGCCCGTTCATAAATCTTGCGAAGACCTGCGACGTCACTTGCAAGCACGATCACCGGCTGGATCGCCAATGCGTTGTAGGTATTGCCGTCCCCATCGCGGTACCTCTCACCAATCAGCTCTGGCGAAGCCCCCACGATACCTGACATCAAAAACGCTGTGACATTGAGTTTCTGCCAAGTGGCAAGATCTGCGTTCAGCACAATGGCGATCTTGGTATCAAATTGCATCACTCAACCCTCAGCCTGCAGATATTTCGGGTCAGCAACCGTCAGGGCGCTGTCGGCGTCTCCGGTGTTGAGCGTGCCTGCCGGTTCCACCATGATGACCACTGGCTCGGGCGTGAGGGCGCGCGGGCGATGTTCCATGCCCCTCGGCACACATAGGAACTCTCCCTGCCCCAGTTCGACAGTGCCATCGCGAAAATCTATCGCGACACGACCACGCAACACAAAAAACGCCTCGTCCTCCGATGGGTGACTGTGCCAATCGAACTGGGGACCGAATTTTGCGACCTTGACCTGCGCATCGTTTACATCTGCCACGATATGCGGATCAAAGACCTGCCTGATCTGCGCATCTACCCGTTCGAGAATATTGAGTTTGTTCGGCGGCAAAGGGATACTCCTTGTTGCACGGTGGCGGGTTGGCAACGCGCCAGCCGCAAATCTTCTGTGCCGTCCAAGGATTCACCCATGACCGACACGCCATCAGAGCAACAGACTGTCAGAGAGCCGCCGCGCGGTCTTGAACGATCCTGCGCATTGCCCAGCGCCGGTGACTGGCTGCGAGTAGCGCCCAACACGCAAGGTCTGGAGCGGATCGAGGCGCATTTTGACGGCCATGCCTACGCCCCACACCGCCACGATACCTATGCAATCGGCTATACGCTCACCGGCGTGCAGAGCTTTCGCTATCGAGGGGCACGCGCAGACAGTCTTGCCGGGAATGTAATCGTGATCCACCCCGATGAGTTGCATGACGGCGAAGCCGGGCATGAGGCCGGATTTTCCTACCGGATGCTTTATATCGCACCCGCTCGCATTCGAGAGGCGCTGGGAGGCGAAGCGCGCGCCCTGCCCTTTGCGCGCGACCCGGTGTTCACCGATGGCGCGTTGTTGCAGGCACTCCACATCGCCTGCGCAGATATGCAGCGCCCGCTAGAGCCGCTGCAATTGGATCAGGTGATCACTTTGCTGGCTCAGGGTTTGCTGTCCAAAGACCATAGCGCTGGCCGTCTGCGCCCCACACGCATAGATCATCGTGCCATCGAGCGGGCGCGCGCCTATCTGCACACCAACGCGGATCAGGTGGTGCGTTCAGAAGAGTTGGAAAATGTTACTCAACTCAATCGCTACAGCTTGTCCCGGCAATTTCGCGCCGCACTTGGCACCAGCCCTTACCGTTACTTAACGCTGCGCCGCGTGGATCGCGCGCGAAAAACCATCTCTGAGGGCATGTCACTTGCAGAAGCGGCAGCATATGCGGGCTTTAGCGACCAGCCGCATATGACCCGTCAATTTACCGCTGCGGTGGGCATGTCGCCGGGGCGCTGGCAGCAGGTGGTATGCCCGCCGCCGCGCCCTTGATCTGAACCTATGCGCTGCGACGAATGGCAGCAGTGGCCACCCCCATTGCCACCAATGCGCCGCCGCCCAGACGCGTGAGGATGGGCATCACCGCTGGATGACGGATGCGCTGGCGCAGTTTGTCGCCAAGCAACGCATAGGCCAGTGCGTTCAGGGCGGCAAAACCCACGAAGGTTGCAACCAGAATGCCAAATTGCGGCAGCAATGTTGCCTGCGGATTGATGAACTGCGGCACAAAGGCGATGAAAAACACGATGGATTTAGGGTTCAGTGCTGTCACCGCCGCTGCATGTGCAAAGACACGCCCCGCCGCCGCATCTGCCACGTCCCCCACCGGATCGAGCGAGGCTGCCGCGGCGCTGCGATAGAGTTTGATCCCCAAATAGATCAGATACGCCGCGCCCACCCACTTCAGCAGCAAAAACAACTCCGCCGAAGCGAGCACCAAGCCCCCAAGCCCCGCAAGAGAGGCCGACATTGCCACCAGATCGCCCAGCGCGACACCAGCAGCGGTCGCAACCGCCACACGTTTCCCTTGGCTGATCGCATAGCTCAACACCAAGAGAACCGTGGGGCCGGGGATGAGCAGCAACGCAATGGAGGCGGAGGCAAACGCGAGCCAGACATGAAATTCCATATTCTCAAAACCTCTTAACTCTGATCTACGCTCAGCCAGCTACAGTTTCCCCGTTCTGTAAAGCCCAATTTCCGCACACAGACGCCGCAACAAGAAAGCCCCGCAACAAGTGCGGGGCTTTTGCAGGATCTAAGCCGAGGCGTTTAGTCCTGTGCAGGAGCGCTGGATGAAAAATTCGGGATCGGATTTGTCGACGCAGGATTTGGGTCGATATCCGGCCAATTCCCTTCGGCGAGAGTAATGTTACCGGGGATGTCTTCTTCCCAGAAACCCACCACATTTTTGGTGATATTCAGGTAGAGTTTATCGTCCACGATCCGCCACAGATTGGGATTGCCCGGCACCTTGCCCCCTTTGGATACACCATAGGCGCAGTGACCGTCATAAGCAGGAGCAAAATAGGCCGGGTTTTCAAGGAAAGTGTCGCGGTTTGCCTCAGTGGCGAAAGCGAATGTCGCGCCGTTGTATTCCGCCGTTATGTCAGCCTTGCCGGGCACTGCGGCGGGCTGTGCTTGCCCGACCGGAGCCTGCGCAAGACTGCGGTAAGCGACAACATCATAGCCGGAGACAGCAAAACCGGTGTCATCGACAAACTGCTCACCCGCAAAGGCAGGCAGACCAAGAGACAGGGCTGCCACCGCAGCCAAAGCAAGACGTTTCATCGCGAATTCCTCTTCTCGCGCCGGGCGGCGCGACATATGTCGGTTGACCTGCGCCAGCCGCAGTGTCTGCAGCGAAGATACGCGAGAATGGCCTCAGGCGAAGCACCTCTCACGCGCCTGTGTTAAGAGACGAGACCGCGTGAGATAACTGTGATCACTTTCAACCCTTGGGCTGAGTTTCCGCTTGGCGCGCGCGCCCGATCCGGCCAAGATGTGTAAATTCAAAGCCTTGCGGTGACTTTAACCCATAGCCGAGCATCCGATCCAAACCGCAATGCGCCAACCAGAGCGCGCCAAGCTCCCACACCAATGGGGCTTGCCATAGGTGACCCAGCGCTAATGTAACAATTCCGGCGGCGTATAGGTGAACCATGTTGTAACAAACCGCCCCAACACGCCGCCCGAACAGATAGGCGAGAAAGCTCAGGTCAGGGGTGAAAAACAACAAAACCGCGGCCCAAATCGGCAGCATCGTTTCCGCACCGGCATATAACCACAGACCAGCGGCACAGATCACTGCCCCCTCGGCCTTTTGCCATGTCACAGCTAGGGGTGTGGGCGCGTCCATCAATCGAGCCTGCGTACAAGGATTTGATTGCCCTCGCCCCTACGGGTTTCAAGGATCTTCATCGTTGCGATCAGGTCCGACAGTTTGCGCTTGCCATAACTGCGGGTGTCGAAATCGGGGCTGGCGGCTGTGATATATTGGCCGATCTGCCCGAGTGAGAACCATTCGTCCTCCTGACTGATCGCATCCATTGCGCGCAACACCAGTTTTTGTGGATCTTCCAGCTCTGCCGGAGCTTGATCATCCTGCGCCATGACAGCCTGTTCGGGCGCTTCCCCAGTGGCGTGATTTGCGGGTTTCGGTTTTGGCTTTTGCGGTTTTGGCACCTCATTGAGGAGGTTTTCCACATAGATGAACCGCTTACATGCCCGCACAAATGCCGCCGGCGTTTTGCGCATGCCCATGCCGTACACATCGAGCCCCTGTTCGCGGATACGGCTGGCCAATCGGGTAAAATCGCTATCCGAAGAGATCAGAACAAACCCGTCAAAGCGGCCCGAGTGCAGGATATCCATTGCATCAATCACCAGCGCAATGTCGCTGGCGTTCTTCCCGGTGGTATTGGCAAATTGCTGATGCGGGACAATGGCATAGGCTGCGAGTTTGTCTTTGCTCCACCCTTGCGGGCCACCACCCGAAAAATCCCCGTAGATGCGCCGGATGCTGGCCTCGCCCAGGGACGCAATCTCTTCGAACATAACCTCGGCATGTTTGGCAGAGATATTGTCCGCGTCGATCAGGACCGCCAATAGGGGTGGTTTTTCGCTGTTAGCCATAAAATGTCCTGCCTGTGTAAAAGTCAGCGTGAAGCGCTTGCCCCACACATACCCTGATGCGCGAGAATAGAAACCGCTGAGGCCGATACAGGGCTCCCTTTGCCGCCAATCACTGCGCATTGATCGGCGGCGCACAAACCAGTGTGCAAATTTTAACCCCTGCAGACCTTCCAGTCGTTGGAATTTTCACTATCGTCCCCATCTGAGGTGAAGCACTGCCCGACGGGCGACCCGATCACCAACGTCTGACACGAGAAGAAAGAGGCCCTGCATGAGCGATTTGACCTATACCCCTCCGAAGGTCTGGACCTGGGAGCAAGAAAGCGGTGGCCAGTTCGCCTCCATCAACCGCCCCATCGCCGGTGCCACGCATGACCAAGAGCTGCCGGTGGGCGAACACCCTTTCCAACTTTATTCTCTGGCAACGCCCAACGGCGTAAAGGTCACAGTGATGCTGGAGGAGCTTCTGGCCGCGGGCATCAAAGAAGCGGAGTATGATGCGTGGCTGATCAAGATTGGCGACGGTGACCAATTCGGCTCCGGCTTTGTGGAGATCAACCCGAACTCCAAAATCCCGGCACTGCATGACCGTTCCGGCGGTGAGCCTGTGCGAGTGTTCGAGAGCGCCTCGATCCTGATGCATTTGGCCGAGAAGTTTGGTCATTTCCTTCCCAAAGACGGTAGCGCGCGTACCGAAGTCCTGAACTGGTTGTTCTGGCAAATGGGCTCCGCGCCGTATTTGGGCGGCGGGTTTGGCCATTTCTACGCCTATGCCCCAGAAAAGTTCGAATATCCCATCAACCGGTTCACCATGGAGGCCAAGCGCCAGCTGGACGTCTTGAACCGGGAACTGGCGGCCAAGACCTATATCGCTGGCGAAGAGTACTCGATTGCCGATATGGCGATCTGGCCGTGGTATGGCCAGTTGGTGCTCGGCCGTCTTTACGATGCGGCAGAGTTCCTTGACGCGGAGAGCTATGAGCATGTGATGCGATGGGCCAAGGCCATTGACGCCCGCCCCGCAGTCCAGCGTGGCCGCATGGTGAATCGCGCCTTTGGAGAGCTGTCCTCCCAGCTGCGCGAACGCCACTCTGCCGAGGATTTTGAGACCAAGACGCAGGACAAACTGGAAGCGGCTGAGTAAACACCCGCCCCTGCGGGGGCCTATGGCGACGCCCCCTGTTAGGGCTGTGCCTCAAGCCCCATAAGGGGTTTGAGGCTGCGCCGGGCCGAACGGCCCGGCGCCCCGCCCAACGGGAGCGGATCATTTGAATGATCCAGCGACGGGCGGGAGTGTCCCCGATTCAAAGCGCTATTTTGCGGTTATTTCAGGCGCGGCGGCTTGTCCGGATCAGACCCCGGTATCTGCGGTTGATAAGACCGTGCGGCCTCAACTTCCGGCAAGTCAAAGCGCAGACCGACACGCGCCAACCGCGCGGACATCTCGTCACTGGCGGAAAAAAAGCCCACATCCAAAGCGCCCGCTTCAATTCCAGAGAACGTCAGCGCTTCGCCTGCCGCTTTGGCCAATGCCGGCTCAGACCCCTCTTGCGCGCCAACAAACGCCAGCAGATGCCCACTGCCGCCACTCTCATAGGTCACAGCCACCAGATACGCCATGCGCGCCAAACCAGCAGCGGTTGCGAGTTTTGCGTCCAAGGCGGTCAAAAGCACCTCCGGCAACCCTCGCGGTGGGCGCACCTCTGAAATGGCAGCCTCCACTTCGCCCGGTGCATGGGACAGGGTTTCCGCAAGCCACCCCATCGCCGCGTCTGGAATGAGAATTGAAGAAGGCGCAACCTCAAGATTGACCCCCAATCCTATCCCCTGCCCTGCGAGCATCGAGGCGATCACCCGTCCCGACAATGCCGCATAGGGCACAATGCGGTTGGCAAACTGCGCCAGCCGTTCCTCACGATCAAACACCAGAACAAAACGCCCATCGCCAGTATCAAAGATCTCGGGGCTGATCCGGTCGCCTTCGGGTTCTTTATCCAACAGGACAAACAGCTCACTGTCGGCCAGCCGCTCAAAGAACCGCAAACGTGCCGCATCGTCTTCTGGTACTGCTTCCATTGCCGCATGGGCCTGATCAAGCGGGGTTGTTTCAGTCATATTGCATCAGCTCCTTCACCCGAGCGCGCAGAACCGGGAGCAGCTCCGCCTCAAACCAAGGGTTTCGTTTCAGCCAAGCCGTATTGCGCCACGAGGGATGAGGCAAGGCAAAGACCCCATCCGGCAAACTGCGCCAATCCTGAACCACTTCTGTCACGCCCTTGCGGGTCTTGAGGTGGTAGCGGTGCGCATGCCCGCCGACGATAATGCGCAACCTCACGCGGCACAGGGTTTCCATCACTCGGTCATGCCATGTTTCACCGCAGATCGGTGGCGGCGGTAGATCTGCATTCTTGGCATCATACCCCGGAAAGCAAAACGCCATTGGCACGATCGCCACCCGCGATTGGTCATAGAACTCCTCCTCACCCAACCCAAGCCATTCGCGGAGCCGATCCCCCGATGGATCGGTAAAGGGCTTGCCGCTTTCATGAACCCGCAGCCCCGGAGCCTGCCCTGCGATGAGAATTCGGGCACCCGGCTGAAACCACACCACCGGACGCGGCTGATGGGCTGTCTTTGTCGCGGCAAATCGCGTTGCGCAGAGTGTACATGCCGCAATCTGGTGTTTGAGAGGCGCGCTGTTCATCTGGTTCGATCCACCTGCGTTGTGCAGCCCGTCTTTGTGTTCTCGAATACCGGGCCGCTGTTGATCTGCCACAACACTACCAAATCAGCAGCACCGCATTGCTCAAATTCGACATATTTGCGCCTAAATCAGCGCGTAGTCCGTTAACTAACTTGTGCTAGGGCTGGCTTTACAGGCATTCGCAGTCCCATCGAAGATGGAAAAACCGCCGGTTATCTGCATTCGGCACCCTCCTTCGATGTTCGAAGGCAAAAAGACAACACAGCGGTGCAGGGCCAATCACCTTATGGTGACCAGTTCTGCCCACACCCGAGGTAAAGAGGCTATATACTGAGCAGATCATGTTGGAATTCGTGAACGTCAGCAAATCCTATTGGACCGGGACTCAGCGCAAGATCATCCTGGACAAGGTCTCCTTTCAGGTGGAGCTTGGGACCTCGCTTGGCATTCTGGCACCCAATGGAACCGGCAAGACAACGCTGATCAACATGATGGCTGGCCTTGAAAAGCCCGACGAAGGCGAGATCAATCGCGGCTGCAAAATTTCCTTCCCACTCGGCTTTATGGGCGGCGTCGTGAACCGCCTCTCCGCCATGGAAAACAGCCGCTATATTGCGCGCCTTTATGGTTTGGACCCGGACTATGTCGAAAGCTACTGCCGTTGGCTCTGCGGGCTGAATGAGTATTTCGATCAACCGCTTGGAACCTATTCCGCAGGGATGAAATCCCGGTTTTCCTTTGCGCTGATGCTGGCGCTGGATTTCGATATCTATTTGATCGACGAAGGTATGCCCAGCTCCACAGATGTGGAGTTCAACCGCAAAGCCGGTACCATTTTGCAAGAGCGACTTGAGACCACGACAATCGTCATCGTCTCTCACCAGCCCCGCACACTGGAGAAATTCGCCAACAGCGCCGCTGTTTTGATGAATGGGCAGCTCCATATGTTTGAAACCTTGGAAGAAGCGAAACAGCTCTATGACTACGAAACCCAAGGCTAAAAAATTTCGCATCCGCCGCACCACGTCCGAGGCGGAACAGGCCAGCGAGACCGAAGCAGCGACCGCACGTCCGGTTGCTCCCCCTCAGCCACAAGGTTCTGATGGGGCGGTGACTGGTGGTACGCCGTCCTCTCAGGGGGGCATCAAGGACTCGCAGCCTGCCGGAGCGGCCGCACAAGAGCGTCCCTCCGCCACTGGAGGCGCGACGGTCCGCGAGGGGCAAGTTTCCTCCGCCAGCGAGGAAGCAGGCACAACGGACATTGAAGAAATCAAGCGCGAGGGGCTTACAGGTCGCCAACTGCGCTTGGCCCGTCGGGTTGCACAAAAACATGACCTGCCCGCTACATCCGATTACGATGCCGTTCGCCTGTTGCGTCAACGCGGGATCGATCCGTTTAAGCGCGCCAATATGCTCGAGCTTGTCGTCCCTCAGGGACAAAAAAACAGCGTACCGGCGACCCAACCAGCAGCAAACGCACCCAAACCACAGACGTTGCCCCAAACCGTCGACAAGGGAAAAACCAGCGTTGCCGCGCCCGGACAACTTAGCCCGGCAGAACGGCGTAACCGTGAAATCCGCTCGATACAGCGCGACATTGCCCGGCGCCGCCGACGCAAAATGGCACTGTTGGGCGCACGGCTCGGGGCCTTCGTGCTCCTCCCGACTTTTATCGCGGGCTTTTATTATTACAACGTCGCCACCCCTATGTATGCGTCGCATTCGGAATTTTTGGTGCTTAAGGCTGACAGCGCCGGGGCCTCCGGGTTTGGCGGCTTGCTAAGCGGTACCCAATTCGCGACCAGTCAGGACTCGATCGCTGTTCAGGCGTATCTCCAATCCAAAGTTGCTATGCGCCGCCTCGATGAAGAGGCAGGCTTTCGCACGCATTTCTCTCAGGATTGGATTGATCCCATCCAGCGGCTTACACCGGATGCCACCAATGATGACGCGTATAAGATCTACAAACGCAACGTGAAAATTGGCTACGACCCGACCGAGGGCGTTGTGCGGATGGAGGTATCCGCCGCAGAACCAGAGGTCGCCGCCGAATTTTCGCGCCGCCTCATTTCCTATGCGCAGGAAAACGTGAACCATCTGTCCGAACAAAAACGGGCCGACCAAGTGGGCGACGCTGAAGATGCGCTGGAGTTGGCAGAACAGCAGCGTCGCGATGCTCAGGCTGAACTGGTACGCCTGCAACAACAAGGTTCTGTTCTCGATCCTGAAGGGGTGATCGCGTCATTGCGCTCGCAGATCAATACCTTCGAGTTGCAATTGCAGCAAAAACGTCTGGAACTCGCCGCGCTTGAGGACAACCTGCGTCCCAACGCCGCCAAGGTTGAAGGCACCGCAGCCGACATCAAACGGCTTGAAGCTCTGATCGACACGCTCAACAAACGTATGACTGACGCATCGCAGGGCGAAAACTCGCTGGCCTCGCTGAGTGTGAAAATCCAGATGGCGCAGGCTGACCTTGCGACACGGGACATGATGTTGCAATCGGCCCTGCAGCAGGTCGAACAGACCCGGATGGAGGCCAACCGGCAGGTACGCTACCTCACCACCGCGGTCGAGCCAGTTCCCGCCGACACACCGTCATCCCCGCGCAAGTTCGAAAATACGATTTTGGCTTTCCTGATCTTTTCCGGTATCTACCTGATGTGTGCCCTCACGGCATCCATTCTTCGGGAACAGGTCTCTTCGTAAGCTCATGAAAAAAATTGACATCAATGGTCTCACCATTGGCAATGACTGTCCGCTGACCGTCATTGCCGGCCCCTGCCAACTGGAAAGCGCCGATCACGCGCAGATGATTGCCGGTAAGCTCAAGGAAGCTTGCGATGCTGTGGGGGCGCAATTTGTCTTTAAAGCCTCCTACGATAAAGCCAACCGCACCTCGCTCTCTGGCAAACGCGGGCTTGGCATCGACAAGGGACTCGATGTTCTCGCAGGTGTGCGTGATACCTTTGGCGTGCCGGTTCTGACCGATGTCCACACTGAGGCTCAGTGCATCGTCGCCGGTGACGTGGTTGATATCTTGCAGATCCCAGCCTTTCTTTGCCGCCAAACCGACATGCTGCTGGCCGCAGGAAACACCGGCAAAGCGGTGAATATCAAAAAGGGCCAGTTCCTAGCACCATGGGACATGGACAATGTTGTGTCCAAAGTCGAAAGCACCGGCAACGATAAAATCCTGCTGACAGAGCGCGGAACCTCCTTTGGTTACAATGCTTTGGTCGCGGATATGCGCGGTCTGCCCCGCATGGCGCAAACCGGCTATCCGGTGGTGATGGATGCCACCCACTCGGTGCAGCAGCCGGGCGGTCAAGGTGGATCCACCGGTGGCCAGCGCGAATTTGCTCCGGTGATGGCGCGCGCTGCTGTTTCTTTGGGCATTGCTGCCGTTTTCATCGAAACGCATGAAGATCCGGACAATGCGCCCTCCGACGGGCCAAATATGATTTACCTGAAAGACATGCCGCAATTGATTGATACATTGATGCGCTTTGACAAACTTGCCAAAGCCGACCCGATCCGTATTTGATTTCCAAAGGACGAGTATTTCCCATGCCCAAACCGCTGCCAGAGGTCACCCCCAACAGCTGGAGTTTCCTGCGCGACGCCATGATCAAACCCACAGGGTTTCGTGAATATGATGCGCGCTGGAAATATCCCGAAGAAATCAATCTACCGGGGATGACTGCTCTGGGGCTTGGGCTGGGTACGCAAATGATCCGTCGCGGGATCGAACCGGTGATCGCCGTTGGCAATGACTACCGCGACTATTCTTTGGCGATCAAAAATGCGCTGATCCTTGGCCTGATGCAAGCGGGCATCAAGGTAAAAGACATCGGCCCTGCGCTGTCGCCCATGGCCTATTTTGCACAGTTTCACCTGGATGTGCCTGCCGTCGCCATGGTCACAGCATCTCATAACCCAAATGGCTGGACCGGCGTGAAGATGGGCTTTGACCGCCCCCTCACACATGGACCGGATGAGATGGGGGAACTGCGCGACACCGTCCTCAACGGCGAAGGTGAGCGCCGTGATGGCGGATCTTATGAATTTGTTGAAGGAGTGAAAGAGGCCTATATCGACGATCTCGTGGGGGATTTCAAAATGTCCCGCCCGCTGAAGGTCGTCTGCGCCACCGGAAACGGTACCGCCTCCGCCTTCGCACCAGAGATTTTCGAACGCATCGGGGTCGAAGTTGTCCCCAGTCACAACGCGCTGGACTACACGTTCCCGCACTACAACCCCAACCCAGAAGCCCTTGAAATGCTGCATGATATGTCCGACAGCGTAAAGGCCTCGGGGGCCGATCTGGCGCTTGGGTTTGACGGCGACGGGGACCGCTGTGGCGTGGTCGATGACGAGGGTGAAGAGATCTTTGCTGACAAGGTCGGCGTCATCATGGCGCGGGATCTGTCAAAGCTCTATCCAAATTCCACTTTTGTTGCAGATGTGAAATCCACGGGCCTCTTTGCCTCCGATCCGGAACTCCAGAAAAACGGCGTTAAGGCCGATTATTGGAAAACGGGCCATAGCCACATGAAGCGGCGCGTCAAAGAGATCGGCGCCCTCGCAGGCTTTGAAAAGTCCGGTCACTATTTCCTCGCTGAACCCGTGGGGCGCGGTTACGACTGCGGCATGCGCGTGGCTGTAGAGGTCTGCAAAATGCTGGACCGGAACCCGGATATGAAAATGTCCGACCTGCGCAAGGCCCTGCCCCGTACTTGGGCCACCCCAACCATGTCGCCTTATGCGGCAGATACCGAGAAATATGACATCCTCGCCCGTTTGGTCGAAAAACTCGTTGCAAAACACCAGGCTGGCGAGAGCCTCGCGGGCCGCGCCATCAAGGACGTCGTGACCGTAAACGGTGCCCGGGTGATCCTCGACAACGGGTCTTGGGGGCTCGTGCGTGCCTCGTCCAACACCCCCAATCTGGTGGTGGTCTGTGAAAGCTCCGAGAGCGAAGATGAAATGCGCGCGATCTTTGCAGATATTGATGCGGTGATCCGAACGGAACCCGGCGTTGGTGAGTACGACCAAACAATCTGATCCCAACCTGTTAGACTAAAAAAACCGCGCCATCCTGCTTGGGGGCGCGGTTTTTACATCCGTAGAGGCTTTCATCTATTCAAAAATATCTCGGGGTCCGGGGCAGAGCCCCGGTCTCCCCTTCATGTCAGACCGCCCTCACTGATCCTTGCCTCAGGCTTAATTGCCACCGAGAAACTTCAACAACTGCTTGCGCGCCTCTTCCTCGACCCGGCGCTTCAATGCATCATTGACGTCTTCCTTGGTTTCCACCGGAACACCCAATTCCTCGCTAAGCTTGTCACGCACCGCTTGCTTGGCCTTTTCCTCAGCTTCATCCAGCTTGGGTTGAACCAATTTGCTCAGGTCCGGCTTGATTTCAGGATCAAACCAGGAGCCACGAATGCGCACCGGAACCGATACGCCAGATGAGGTCTCGCTCGCAAATGCAGTTGGCGTAAAGGTATAATCCAGATCCTGCGCGCCCAATCCGACACGCCCCTCGCCTTCGGCCTTCAGAACCTTGAGCGCGGCACGCAGATCATCGTTGCGTAACGTTCCATCCGCCATCGCAAAACTCGCACTCAGCCCTTCAAAAATCGTGGTGCCGCCGTTGCCGCCGTTCGGGTCCATGATTGCCTGCAAGTCAAAGCCAGTAAAGAACCCTTTGCCAAGCTCGACATTCCCTTTGCCGTCCAGTGACCGCATGATCTGGTCCATGGAATTTCCGACACCCAGAAACTCCAGCGTGCCCAATGCTTCACCGTTGAGCTTATCGTATCCTGCGAGTTGCCCCAGCGCCTCGCGCATCTCGATATTGGCAAACTGCAATTTACCCGCCACCGAGAGACCGTTTCGATTGTTGGCAATCAAATCACCTTGCAGCGAGCCTCCAAATACCTGCACTGGCAGGAACGACAAAACCGCCCGTGCGCGCTCAATTTTCAGCGTCAATCGGCTGGGGCCAAGCGTCACAGAAGAGGTCTTTAACCCTTGGACATCCAGCGAGATTTGTCCATCCACAAGGCCAAGCATAGAGGCATCGATGGGGTCTGTAGACCACCCCTGAGAAGGCGCCTCAGAGCCTCCGCCTGCCCCGCTCGTAGTCGTACCGGGGGCATCAAGCGCGCTGAAGTCCAATACCTCGCCTTTCAGCGCAGCCGTAACCTGCATCGGCGAGGCCCCGAGGTTCAGATCCGCACCACCACGCAGCGCATTCTCATCCAAGGACAGACTTAGATCCCGCAATGAGATGCGGCCATCGGGCGTGTAGGTCGTATCGGCAGCAAAGAGCACCTTGCGTCCCAGCCCCCGCGGGATCTCGACAGGTTCCATTCCCAACGCCGCCATCAGTGCACGGGTGTCTTCGCTTGCGCCCGTGATGCGGCCATCAAATGCACCGGTCAAATCGGCAAGCCCGTCAAAACGCGCCTTGCTGGCCTCTGCGGTGAGGCTCATCCCGATAGAGGTCACCTCTCCCAGCAGGAAGCTCTTGAAACGGCCTACCTCGCCTTGCAGCCGAACCGGTTTACCAGCCGGGCGCAGGGTCAGATCTACATTTGCGGTGCCATTCGGATCAGGCCATTTCAGGCTCAGATCCACCTGGTTCATCTCAATAACGTCCTGCCCAAAGGGGGCATAGCGCAACGACGCCCCGTTCAGTGTCACCGCCTCAATCGCAAAAGACGCCTCATCGCCACCCGTCTCAGACGCTGTACCATCCACCGGTGCATCAGAACTCCCTCCTTCGAACACCCAATTCCCTATGCCATCTTCGCGCGTTTCAAGGTTCAGGTGCGGGATAATCGCGGTGAGTTCTGTGATTCGAATATCGCCACGGATCAAATCTGCGGCATCCACCCCGATCGTCAGGCGTCCTGCAGTCAAAAGCGGCTCAGGCCCGGCCCAATCCGCATTTGCAAACGCGACGTTATCGGCCTGAATACCAAGCGTAGGCCAAAACGAGAATCGTACATCCCCGCCAAAGACCACCTGCCGCCCGGTCTGTTTTTCGATCTGCTGGGCTGCAAGCTCGGCGATTTTTTGCCCCGGCAGGAAGGTCAAAATGGCAATCCCTACGGCAACGGTGATCACGATGGCGGAAAGAATACGGAGGATCAGGCGCATAGCTCGTGGCCCTTTCTGGGGATGCGTATGGTGTTTGCCCGCAAAGTCAGGGCTTTGGCGCAGATTACAGGCCTTGCGCGAGGGATCAATCCGCACTTCCGCGAAAATCCTGCGTCAACGCAAGCAAATTAGCCGTGATCTAAGCACCCCGTCAGACTTCACCGCAGACCCCGCGCAGACCAGTTGCTCTGCGTTTTAAATCCTCCATTCCCAAGCGCCGCACTCCGGTTTATAGGACGCCAATGACCAGCAATCCGCCAGATCTCCGCCCCGACCTCGCGCCAAAACCAACCTTTGGCGCTGCCCCCCGACCTGACCAGCCGACCCTTGGCATGGTGTCTTTGGGCTGCCCCAAAGCACTGGTTGACAGCGAACGCATCCTGACTCGATTGCGCGCCGAAGGCTACGGGATCTCGGCCGACTATGCCGGTGCCGATGCGGTGATTGTGAACACTTGCGGGTTTCTGGATAGCGCCAAGGCTGAAAGCCTTGAGGCCATTGGCGAGGCGTTAAAGGAAAACGGTAAGGTGATCGTAACCGGGTGCCTCGGCGCGGAGCCGGATTACATCCGCGAGCATCACCCGCGTATTCTTGCCGTGACCGGTCCACATCAATATGAGCAGGTGCTGGATGCCGTGCATCAGGCGGTGCCCCCCAGCCCCGATCCATTTGTGGATCTGCTGCCCGCAACCGGTGTCAGCCTCACCCCGCGGCACTTTAGCTATCTGAAAATTTCCGAGGGCTGCAATCACAAGTGCAAGTTCTGCATCATCCCCGATATGCGCGGAAAGCTGGCATCACGTCCCGGTCATGCGGTGCTGCGTGAGGCGGAAAAGCTCGTCGGTGCGGGTGTTCGGGAACTGCTGGTGATTTCTCAGGATACTTCGGCCTATGGGCTTGATCGCAAATATGACGTGAACCCTTGGAAAGATGGCGAGATCCGCAGCCATATCACCGATCTCAGCCGTGCCTTGGGCGAACTTGCCCCTGCCGACGAGCTGTGGATACGGCTACATTATGTCTACCCCTACCCGCATGTGCGCGAATTGATCCCGCTGATGGCCGACCCGAACAATGCGGTGCTGCCTTATCTGGACATCCCGTTTCAGCACGCGCACCCGGATGTGCTGCGCCGAATGGCCCGCCCGGCGGCTGCGGCAAAAACATTGGATGAAATCCGCGCATGGCGTGACATCTGCCCCGACATGACCCTGCGCTCGACCTTTATCGTCGGCTATCCCGGCGAAACAGAAGCCGAGTTCCAGCACCTTCTTGACTGGATGGATGAGGCGCAACTGGATCGCGTTGGCTGTTTTAAGTACGAAAACGTCGATGGCGCGCGCTCCAATGATCTGCCCGATCATGTCGCAGATGAGGTCAAACAAGACCGCTGGGAGCGCTTCATGGCAAAGGCGCAGGCGATCTCCGAGGCGAAGCTTGCCGCCAAAGTCGGCCAGACCTTGCAAGTGATCGTGGATGAGATCGACGCGGATGGCATTGCCACCTGCCGCACCAAAGCTGATGCGCCGGAAATTGACGGCAATCTCTTCATTGATGAAGGGACGGAGGAGCTGAGCGTCGGTGATCTCGTGACGGTCGAGGTGGATGAAGCCGGAGAATACGATCTTTGGGGCGCATTGCGCTAAAACGCCTTGGCTTGATGCGCGGGGAAACAGGCATGGTGCAGCACACGGCAAACATCACCTTGACCTGCCTGCGCACCGTCACAATCTTGCATACAACAGCAGGAGATTTTGCATGACCAACACCTTTGACGATGCCCTTCAGGCGCGCCTTGTGCGCTACGCCGCGATCGACAGCCAAAGCGATGAGAACTCACCAACAGCGCCGAGCACCGAGATCCAGTTCAATATGCTGAACCTGCTGCGCGATGAATTGACCACAATCGGCGCGCAGGACGTTGAATTGACCGACTACGGCGTCGTGCTGGCCACCATCCCCGGCAACACCAATGCGCCCACGGTCGGGTTCCTTGCACATGTGGACACCGCTCCGCAGTTCAATGCAACCGGCGTGAAACCACGTGTGATCAAGGGGTACAACGGTGGCGACATTACCTTCCCTGACGATCCGGAATTGGTGCTCTCTCCGACCGAACATCCCTATCTGGCAGAAAAAATCGGCCATGATTTAATCACAGCCTCGGGTACCACGCTGTTGGGCGCGGACGATAAGGCCGGTGTTGCGATCATCATGACCATGGCAGAGCATCTGCTACAAAACGCTGATGCCGCCCGCCCGCCGATCCGCATTGCCTTCACCCCGGACGAGGAAATCGGCCGTGGTGTGCAACCGCAGCTCCAGAAAGATCTGGGCGCAGATTTCGCCTACACACTCGATGGCGGCGAAGCGGGTGAAGTGGAATACGAGAGCTTTTCCGCTGACCGCGCGGTGGTGAAAATCACCGGCGTTTCCATCCACCCGGGCCTTGCCAAGGAAAAGATGGTCAATGCGATCCACCTTGCGTCAAAGATCATCCAAACTCTACCTCAGGCCACGATGACACCGGAAACCACCGATGCACGCGAAGGTTTCATCCACGCCACGGATATGTTCGGTGGCTCATCCGAGATGGAATTGCGCTTCATTCTGCGCGATTTTGAGATGGCCGACCTTGAGGCCAAAGGCGCCTTGTTGCGCAGCGTGTGTGATGCGGTTGCCGCGACTGAACCGCGCGCTGAAATCACCTGCGAGATCACACCGCAATATCGCAATATGCGCTACTGGCTGGAAAATGACATGACGCCGGTTGAGCTTGCACATGCAGCCTGCCGCGATGTCGGACTGGAACCGGTATCCGTTCCGATCCGTGGCGGTACCGATGGCTCTCGGCTTACGGAATTCGGCACACCAACGCCGAACATCTTTACGGGGATGCAATGTATCCATGGCCCCTTGGAGTGGATCTCGGTTCAGGATATGTCGCTGGCAACGCAGATGTGCCTGAAGCTGGCAGCGCGCGCCGCTGTTGTGCCAAAGTAACAAACGCTTTTGATCTTCTTTCTCTCTGCCCCGCAAAGCTGCTAGGCTGCAGGCGTGGGCCGCACAGGAACAATTGATGCAGAACTACGAGTACAAGGTCGTCCCCGCCCCCAATCGGGGCAAGAAGGCGCGCGGCGTGAAAACCCCCGAGGCCCGTTTTGCCAATGGGATCGAAGGGGTGTTGAATGAGATGGCCGCGCAAGGTTGGGAATTTCAGCGTGCCGAAATGCTACCCAGCGAAGAACGCTCAGGTCTGACCGGAACCAAAACCACATGGCGTAATTTGCTGGTCTTTCGGCGGGCGTTGAACGGCGGTGGCCACCTCGTCCCAACATCCGAGACCGCGGCAGAACCTGTGCTTGCAACAAGCGCTGCGCCCGAAGCCGCGGCTGCAGCGGCAACCTCGGAACCAGAAGCGGAACTGATTGCTGAAACTCCGCGTGTATCCGCGCCCGAGGCCCAGCATGCGCCCGAGCCCGCCCCGCTAACGGCCATTGCAGGCGATCCCGAAGCGCCACCAGAAGCCATCCCGGTTCCCGGACCCGGCGCTCGCCGCATGGTTGCCGATGATGGTGTGGAAGAGTTGAGCCCGGTATCTGGCCTTACCGCAGCGCTCAAAGCGCGCGCCAGCCGAGGCAAACCGCAAGACTGACCCAAGCGGTTTGGTGACCCGGCCACCTTGTTGGTGGCCGGACACATGATCTTAGCTGCCGATATCCAAGGCCAGCGCATGAATGCGCGGCACAATATCGCCAAGGGCTTTATGCACGGCGCGATGCTGGGCCACCCGGTTCATCCCCTGAAAGGCCTCTGAGCGGATCAACACGTTAAAATGGCTTTCGCCCTTTCCGTCATGCCCCGCATGACCGATGTGACTATTGCTGTCGTCCACGACCTCTAAGCGGCTGGGCGCAAAGGCTTCTTTCAGTGTTGTTTCGATCTCGTCTCTTACGCTCATTGTAGCGTTACTCCGCCTGTTGTTCATAAAACTGTGCCCGCCCCCCTTTTATCTCTCGACCGTTAGACTAAACTGCTGCCTCCGAGTCGAACAGATGCGTCTAGAAGGTGCTCCCGCATGACCAAATCCGATCCCTTTGGCTTCGATATGTCCATTCGCTCCGCGAAAAAGAAGAACCCACGCGGGCGGCGGAGCATGTCCGGCGCCTCGGAAACTTCGGTGCGCATATGCGATCACGAAGGATGCGAAGAAGCCGGTAAATTCCGCGCGCCCAAAGCGCCCGATGTGCTTGATGACTTCTTCTGGTTTTGTCAGCAACATGTGCGTGAATACAATCAGAAATGGAACTTCTTTGAAGGCACCACTGAGGCCGAGATGAATGCGCAGGCCTCGAAAGACAAGGTCTGGGAGCGCACAACCAAGCCGCTTGGCGATCCCGAAGCGCGCGCTTGGGCGCGTCTGGGTATCGAAGACCCTCATCAGGTTCTCGGCAACAACGCCACCCGCAATCCCGGAAAAAATGGTCAGTCTGCAGGACGACGCCTGCCGCCGACCGAACGCCGCGCCATTGAAATCCTTGAAGCCAAGGATGACTGGACCAAGGCCGAAATCCGCAAGGCTTACAAAAAGCTCATCAAGGTCTTGCACCCGGATATGAACGGCGGCGACCGCAGTCAGGAAGAGCAGCTGCAAGAAGTCATGTGGGCCTGGGATCAGGTCAAGGACAGCCGCAGTTTCAAGTAACTGCATAGCGCACACTGCATAGACTGCATGGAATGAACCGCCCGACCCGTCATGGTTTGGGCGGTTTTTCGTTGTGTCATCCCGCAAGCGTGAAAGGGAGTGAACCTCTCAAGAGGTCAGAGAACGCGATTTTTTGTTACATTGAGTTGTTAGGCGATGCGTCATCCGAGGTATCGCCCGGATTGTCAGTCACAAAGTCCACGACCTCCGCAAAAAGGATCCGAAGACGCCATGTACGACCTTCTCCTGACTTTTCATGACATCGCATTGCTGGTGGCCATTCTCTCCGCGGTCTCATTGGCTGCCCACCTGGGACTAAGCCTGAAACGTCCCGACCTTGGCCTGTGGCCTGCGGCCGAGGGCTGGCGGCACCATCTGGCCTTTGGCCTCTTTCGGGTTTTCTGCGGGGCGACTGTGGTCTTTGCTCTTGCCGAAATTGGCGTGAACGGCTGGGGGCATTGGGCACGCTACGTTGTGGGTGTGCCTCTCATGGTGATGGCCTTTGGTATTACGCTCTGGGGCTACCGCTTCCTCGGGATCGACAACACCTATTGCGACAGCAGCGGGCTCGTCACCGGCGGGATGTATGAATATTCCCGCAACCCGCAGTATGTGACATCCGTATTGGCCACGGTTGGCCTTGGTATCACGACGGGATCTTGGATCACCGTCGCCCTCGCCCTCGTCCTTTTCGCGCTCTATTTCCTGTTCGTATTGAACGAGGAGCGCTGGCTCCTCAAGGGTTACGGTCAGGCTTTCGCCGACTACATGCGCACTACCCCGCGTTTTGTGGACGAGCGCAGCCTGGAGCGTCTGCGCGCCGCACTTTGACCCTCGCCAAGCGCTGCTCTCTGTCTCTATTCAGGACGGCTCCCTTCCACGGGAGTCGTCTGACGTTTGGCCGTCCGTCAAGGCGAGCACTATGTCGGCATTTTTTGCCGATGTCGGCGGCGCAAACCACCTTCGGCGTATCAACACAACGGTTTCCCTTGCCCTCATCGGCATCTTCAGGCACCAATCCTGCGATTACGTGATAACGCATCCCAAGATTGACCGACGGGCCACCTGACAGACGCCAATTGCCCGCGCCCGAGACTGACAAGACAAGGACTGACACCTATGACCGACGGCCTGCTGGATATGAACGCAAAACCGACTGAGACGATTTCGGTTCGTGAGGTCTTTGGCATCGACACCGACATGACGGTGAAGGGCTTTGCTGAAGGCACCGACCGCGTTCCCGCGTTGGACCCCACCTATAAGTTCGACCCTGACACCACGATGGCGATCCTTGCGGGCTTTAGCCACAACCGCCGGGTCATGATCCAAGGCTACCACGGCACCGGCAAATCCACCCACATCGAACAGGTCGCCGCGCGCCTGAACTGGCCTTCGGTGCGGGTAAACCTCGACAGCCACATCTCCCGGATCGATCTGATTGGTAAGGACGCGATCAAGCTGCGCGATGGCAAACAGGTCACCGAATTCCACGAAGGCATCCTGCCTTGGGCGCTGCGCAATCCGGTGGCGATCGTATTCGACGAATATGACGCAGGCCGCGCCGACGTGATGTTCGTGATCCAACGTGTGCTGGAACATGACGGTAAGCTGACACTGCTGGACCAAAACGAGATCATCACCCCGAACCCGTTCTTCCGCCTGTTCGCAACCGCCAATACCGTGGGTCTCGGCGACACCACTGGCCTCTATCACGGCACCCAGCAGATCAACCAGGCCCAGATGGACCGCTGGTCGCTGGTGGCGACGCTGAACTACCTGCGTCACGATGCGGAAACCGCCATCGTGCTGTCCAAGGCCCCGCATTACAACACCGAGAAAGGCCGCAAGCAGATTGCCCAGATGGTGACCGTCGCGGATCTGACGCGCACCGCCTTTATGAACGGCGACCTGTCGACCGTGATGAGCCCGCGGACCGTGATCAACTGGGCCCAGAACGCCGAGATCTTCCGCGACATCGGCTATGCTTTCCGCCTGTCCTTCCTCAACAAATGCGACGAGCTGGAGCGCCAGACGGTGGCAGAGTTCTACCAGCGCTGCTTTGACGAGGAACTGCCGGAGAGTGCTGCAAACGTAAGCCTCGGCTGACTCACACAGGAGCAGACATGCACATCGGATTGATCGGAGGGATCGGCGTCGCCGCGACCATCGTTTACTATCAGCGGCTTACAGCTGCTGTGGCGGAACGCGGGGCGACGCTTGATCTCACCATCAGTCACGGTGACATTCAGACCCTGATCCAGAACAACCTCGCTGATGACCGGCAACCACAGGCGGAAATTTTCGCGCGCCAGATCGACCAACTCAAGGGCGCAGGCTGCGATTGCGTGGCGCTGACTTCTCTGGGTGCGCATTACTGTGTCGAAGAGTTGAATGCGCTGTCCAGTCTGCCGGTTGTTTCCGGCGTTGCGCCGCTGGACGCCTATTTTGCCGCCGAACGATTGGGAACCGTAGGTCTTCTTGGAACGCGCGTTGTGATGCGGACTCGGCTCTATGGTCAGTTGGAATTGACCCGCGCCGTGGCACTGGATGATGAGATCGACACCCTCGGCCAGACCTATCAGGACATCGCAGTGGCGGGCATCTGTGCGCCTGGCCAGCAGGCAGAATTGCTGGACGCGGGCAAACGTATGGTGCGCGATCTTGGAGCTGATGCGATAGTGCTTGCCGGTACAGATCTGAACCTAGCCTTTGACGGTCAGGATCCGGGGTATAGAGTAATTGATGCGCTGGACGTGCATGTGTCGGTTCTGGCCGACCTTGCATCCGGACGCCTGAGCCTAGACGAAGTGGCAATGACGAGATGAGCAAACCCTCAGACAACCCGGCAGATCCGTTCAAGAAGGCATTGGCCGAGGCCACCAAGGTCATGGCCGATGATACCGAACTGACGGTGAACTACTCGGTCGATCCCTCAGGCATGAGCGGCGACACCATGCGCCTGCCACAGGTCTCGCGCCGGATGACCCGCGAGGAGGTGCTGCTGGCCCGCGGCACCGCCGACGCACTTGCCCTGCGTCGCAAGTACCATGACGAAGGCGTCGCCAGTCGCTATGCGCCTTCAGGCGATATGGCGCGTGAGCTTTATGACGCGATGGAAAGTGCGCGGTGCGAGGCAATGGGCGCGCGCGACATGCCCGGCACAGCCTCCAATATCGACGTCAAAATCCAGAACGAAGCGCTGCGGCGTGGCTACGATCAGGTAACATCCGCATCCGAGGCCCCCTTGGCGGTCTCTGCGGGCTACCTGATCCGCCACCTTGCCACCGGACGTCCCCTGCCCGAAGCAGCCGCCAACGTAATGGAACTATGGCGCGGGTTTATCGAGGCGCAAGCCGGTGAGACGCTGGAGAACCTCGACGAAACCATCGCCGATCAGGCAGCATTCGCGAAATTCGCCCGTCGGGTGATTTCCGATCTTGGTTATGGCGACCAGCTCGGCGATGACCCGGATGACCTCGATGACGAGATGAACGACGAGTCCGAGGAAACGGCTGAGGAAGAGGAACAGCCTGACAGCTCTGGTCAGGACGACAGTGACGAAGAAGAGGCCGACGCCTCTCCTGAGCAAGCGCAGGAACAACAGCAGGACGAAAGTCAGGCGCAGGTTTCTGCCGACGACATGGCCGAGGAAGAAGTCACGGATGAAACCGAGATGCCGGATGGTGAGGCACCGCTTGAGCCGCCCGCGCCGCAGCCGGTATCAGATGCGGACCCCGATTACCGCGTGTTCCTCGACACTCATGACGAGGAGATCGCGGCCGAAGATCTGGCCGAACCGCAGGAACTGGAGCGCTTGCGCGCCTATCTTGATCAGCAGTTGGAGCCCCTGAAAGGTGCGGTGTCGCGCCTCGCCAACAAGCTGCAGCGCCGTCTGCAGGCACAACAGAACCGTTCTTGGGAGTTTGACAAAGAAGAAGGCGTGCTGGATGCCGGCCGACTGGCACGGGTCGTGGCCAATCCCACAACGCCTCTGTCCTTCAAGGTCGAGAAAGATACCGAATTCCGCGATACCGTGGTGACGCTGCTCTTGGATAACTCCGGCTCGATGCGCGGTCGCCCGATCTCCATCGCTGCCATCTGTGCAGATGTTCTGGCGCGCACGCTGGAACGCTGCAACGTCAAGGTGGAGATCCTCGGTTTCACCACCCGCGCGTGGAAAGGCGGGCTGTCGCGTGAGGCTTGGCTCAATGATGGACGCCCACAGCTGCCCGGTCGCTTGAACGACCTGCGTCACATTATCTACAAGAGCGCCGATGCGCCCTGGCGCCGGGTGCGACCAAACCTAGGCCTGATGATGAAAGAGGGTCTTTTGAAGGAAAACATCGACGGCGAAGCGCTGGAATGGGCACACCGTCGCATGGTTGGACGACCAGAGGCGCGCAAGATCCTGATGGTAATCTCTGACGGTGCCCCGGTGGATGACTCGACGCTGTCGGTGAACCCGGCGAACTATCTCGAAAAACACCTGCGTGATGTGATTGCGATGGTGGAGAAGAAAAAGCAGGTCGAACTGCTGGCGATCGGCATCGGCCATGATGTGACCCGCTATTACGACCGCGCGGTGACCATTACCGATGTGGAGCAATTGGCGGGCGCAATGACCGAGCAGCTTGCCGCGCTCTTTGACAGCGACCCGCGTGCCCGCGCCCGTGTCATGGGGATGCGCCGGGCGAGCTAATGACTTTCACCTGCGGCGGGCAGCGGAAGGCTCCCGCCCCTTATGACTGCATCAAAGATGCCGCCAGAAGCGTTGGGCCCGTCCGCGCGCCTGACGGCGCGCGGCACTCCGCTACCACCCTTTTGTTCCAATAGAGCTGTTCTTGACGCGACCGCGCCGCGCCTTTCCAAAGGGAAGGCGCGGCGCTTGGCCCGCCCAATGCCACTGCCCCATGCGGGGCAGTGGCATTGGGCGGGAGCTTTTCCCTCCTGCGTTTGAGATCTTTCCGCAGCCGGGCTTGTTTGCAGGTCTGTGATCTGTAACAAAACAGCTCCCGGTCGCACCGCACCGTAACTCAGCTTCAATTTGTCCGATTGCCACACTCTGGGTGCATGCCGGATATTGCCGCCACATTCAGGAGAGAGAGATGTTTCAGACCTTCGATGTTACAGCACGCCCGGAACAGGGCCTGGATCGTCTCGCCGCATTACGCTCCCAGCTTGAGAACGAAGGACTGGACGGATTTTTGGTCCCCCGCGCCGACGCCCATCAGGGGGAATACGTAGCACCGCATGATGAGCGGCTCTCTTGGCTCACAGGATTTACCGGATCGGCGGGGTTCTGCGCTGCGCTACGCAGCGTCGCTGGCGTCTTTATTGATGGGCGCTATCGCACGCAGGTCAAAAGTCAGGTTGCAGACGTGTATACGCCCGTACCTTGGCCCGATGTGACACTTGGTGATTGGCTGGTGGAACAGCTGCCTCAGGGCGGAACCATCGCCTATGATCCGTGGCTCCACTCAATGCGTGAAATTCGCGAATTGAATACGCGGCTAAAGTCTTCGCAGGTTTCTCTCATCGAAAGTGACAATCTGGTAGATCGGATTTGGTTTGATCAGCCCGCGCCCCCGATGCAGCCCGCCATCGCACACCCGGAAGAATACGCCGGAGAAAGCGCGCAATCGAAAGCCCAGCGTCTTGCCGATGGGCTGCGCAAGGGTGGGCAGTTTGCAGCCGTCATCACCTTGCCTGACAGTATTATGTGGCTGTTGAATATTCGCGGATCGGACATTCCGCGCAATCCCGTCGCCCATGGGTTTGCCATTTTGCATGACGATGCGCGTGTGGATCTGTTCATGGCGACACAAAAGCTGGCTGGGCTGGATCTCGGCGCGCATGTGACATGCCATGCACCTGAACATTTCCTCGACGCTGTCCGAACCCTCGATGGTCAAGTGGCAGTGGATGAGCGCAGCCTGCCACAAGCTGTCGCCAACGTCTTGGGCGACAAGATCGCCCCAGTCGGTGATCCCTGCGCCCTGCCCAAAGCACGTAAGAACACCGCCGAGATCAAAGGCAGTGCCGCGGCGCATTTGCGCGATGGCGCAGCCGTGGTCGAAACCCTTGCATGGCTTGACGCCCAAGCCCCCGGAACGCTCACCGAGATCGATGTTGTGAAAACGCTTGAGGGATTCCGCTCTGCTGATCCTGCATTGCGTGATATCAGTTTTGAAACCATTTCCGGCACCGGTCCCAATGGGGCCATCATGCATTACCGCGTGACAGAGGAAACCAATGCCACCCTAGAAGATGGCCATTTGCTCGTGCTCGACAGTGGTGGTCAGTATCTGGACGGAACCACCGACATCACCCGCACCATCGCAATCGGCACGCCGGGGCATGAGGAATCGCAGGCTTTCACCCGCGTACTGCAGGGCATGATTGCTGTCTCCAGACTGCGCTGGCCCGAAGGGCGTTCTGGACGTGAGCTTGAAGCAATTGGCCGCTTGCCCTTGTGGATGGCAGGTCAGGACTTCAACCACGGTCTAGGTCACGGGGTCGGTGCGTTTTTAAGCGTCCACGAAGGCCCGCAGGGGCTTTCGCGTTTGAATACTGTGCCGCTTGAACCCGGCATGATCCTCTCCAACGAGCCGGGGTATTACCGCGAGGGGGCCTTTGGCATTCGAATTGAGAATCTGGTGGTCGTTGAGGAGGCTCCGGCCCTTGACAGCGCCGACGCAGACCGCAAGATGCTCGCGTGGCGCACGCTGACGTTTGCGCCCATCGACCGCCATTTGGTGGTGCCCGAGATGCTGTCCCCGGGCGAGCGCGACTGGCTCAACAGCTATCACGCAGAGGTAAACCGCATGATCGCACCGCGCGTCAGCGCAGCTGCGGCTAAGTGGTTGGACGCGGCCTGTGCGCCGCTCTGATACTCGACTGTTACATTGACCGGGCAGAAGCCTTACCAAAGCTAGAAGGAGGGGGAACCCGATGACCAAGATCACGATCCAAAAAGCGACAGGCCGGTGGGTCGTCCGTTCAGGTGGCGCCATATTGGGCGAAACCGAGAATGCACTGGAACTGATCGAAGGCGACTTGCCTGCGGTCATTTATTTCCCCCGCGAAGACGTCGCCATGGCGTTCCTCGACAAATCGGAGAAAACCAGCCACTGCCCCCATAAGGGGGATGCCACCTATTACTCCATCGTCAATAAATCCTCGACCGATGAAGATGCTGTCTGGAGCTATGAGGCGCCTCTTGCGACGGCTTCAGAAATCAAGGGGCATCTGGCGTTTCTGCCCCTTCCCTCGGTCAAGGTCGAGCAGATCTGATCCGCCTTCGGCAACACACGCTTGCCGGGCAATATGATCTGATATCAGATCAATAATTTATCATTAAAATTGACAAAGCCGGGCTGATTGGCAGTCCGGCTTTTTTGCAACAGTTTTCCACTTTCTTGTTTCACGCAAGCAGTGGTTTCCATTTTTTGAAGAAATCACCCAGTTCGAGGATGCGCCAATTAACAGTCTGCCGCATCGGTCAGACTTTCGCAGGTTGGAAAACGGGGTGCATTCGCAGCGATCCTGCGCTATGCCGTCAACACCACTTCACTCAGGCTGCGGCGCAGATCATCAGCGCTATCTCGACTAGGAGATTCCTGAGAATTACATGTCGTTTCAACGACATAGTTGATGAGAGCTGTCAGCGCTGCCCGCTCGTTTTCCTGCTCATTCTTTGTCCCTAAGGACCCGATCTCACTCGGATCGCCTGCCCAAGCATGCATTATTTTCTTCCACCCGATGCCTGCTATTGTTAATCTTTTAGTAGTAATAAGTGCCCGGATTAACCTTTGTTATCAAGTCCTAAATGCTGGTGGCCACATGCATCGAATTGACATCTCTCAAATCAGTGGGAGGGTGTTGCGTGTTTTCCTGACGGTTTATGACGAGAAATCCGTCAGCCGTGCCGCCGATGTGCTGAACAGCAGTCAATCGACCATTAGCCACAACATTGAGAAACTACGTGGACTACTGGGGGATGCACTCTTTGTTCAATCAGGACGTGGGATCGTTCCCAGTGCACGCGCCGATGCCCTCGCGCCCAAAGTCCGCCGCATCCTGATCGAAATGGAAGGGCTTGCGGATCAGGGGATCTATGATCCGATCACCGATCCTGATCCATTCATCATCGCGCTCAGTTCCAGCGTTTTGGACGGCGAACTACAGACCATTTACACGGCGCTCAGGGCAAGCCTTCCGCAAAAACACCTCATATTCCGAGACCTCGGCAAACAGACCCAAATCGAACCCCTCTTGGAAACAAGGCAGGTGGATGTCGTTTTGACATTGCGGCCGCGGTCGTACTCCAACACCCTGTGTCACATGGCTCTGTCACAAGATACTATGCGGGTGTTCTATGATCCCAAAGTACGCGGCCCCGTTGAGAGCATTGCCGATTACTGTTCTGCCTCGCATGCGACCGTGGCGTTTGGACAGGGCCGTAAGAGCGTGTTGCAGACCGAACTAGAGGCGCTGGCCATACATCGTCGGATTATCTTGGGGGTTCCAAACCTCTGGATGCTGATCCGGCTGCTGCAGGGAACCGATATGTTGGCCAGCCTGCCCGCGCACGCCGCCCGCAATACCGAAGGCATTCTGGCCTCTTCCCCCTTTCCTGTTGAGCTGCCGCCGAACCAATACGATCTGGTGTGGCATCGCCGATTCTCAAATTCCGCGCGGTTGCAATGGTTGCTGATGACGATTGAAACCGCACTGTCCCACCGTGGCCAAAGTCAACCTGATGAAGCCGGACATGATACGCTGCGTATGCTCTGGAATGAATAGCCCCGCGCGAGTCATCTCTCAGCGCGGGGCAAGCACATCAGAACAGAAGGTCGGAACGCAGCACAAAGACTTCGGGGCATTCCAGCCTTGATTGCTCAGGGGCGCTGCGGCAACCGACCAAACCAGTCAAAGTCGCTGACACTGACCGCCCCTGTCAAAATGACTCCGGCGATGACCGCCCAGATCACGGCAGCTGCACCGGTGGTGATCCATGCCTTCTGCTTCAGATAGTGGCGCTCAGGTGCCCCGGCATGAGTGCCCGGCACGATCTCTCCCGCATCCCCCTGCGTCTGCAGCCGGATCGGGATGACCACCAAAAAGGTCATGAACCAGATGACCGCATAAAGCACGATACCGGACGTGATACCCATGAGACGTTCCTTTCAAAAGGCTGAGGCATGCAGAGGGGCGTGATCGCGCTCTCTGCGGTGCATCTAGCGTCAAACCTGTTCGAGTTCCACCAGGCAGCCGTTGAAATCTTTGGGATGCAGGAAAAGAACCGGCTTACCATGGGCACCGATTTTCGGCTCTCCTGTTCCCAGAACGCGGGCTCCTCGTGCTTTCAGGTGGTCGCGCGCCGCAAGGATGTCTTCGACCTCGTAGCAAATGTGGTGAATCCCGCCAGCTGGATTTTTGTCAAGGAACCCTTGGATCGGAGACCCCTCCCCCAGTGGATAGAGCAGTTCTATCTTGGTGTTGGGCAACTCGATGAACACCACCGTCACACCATGGTCCGGTTCATCTTGGGGGGCACCGACATTTGCACCGAGCGCATCTCGATACTGAGCCATAGCAGCCTCCAGATCCGGTACAGCGATGGCGACATGGTTTAAACGTCCGATCATGGCAGGCATCCTTGGTTTTGAAACGATATGTCTGCGTAAAGATCAAAACCGCATGTTTCTTGCAAGCCCACACGCACACGCCTCGGTTGAAACTGACCGCGTCCAGACGTCACGTCGCCGCCTATTAAGAACTTGTTAGCCCAGAATCCATAGCGTTGAGGGCATGTAATCAGTGAGGTCAGGACATGGACGATTCGGATCTTTTTGCTTCCGCAGCCCGACTTGGGAGTGGACGCCGCCCGCTTCTGGGTTTGACGATCCTAGTAGTAGAAGACAGCCGCTATGCTTGTGAGGCAATGCGTTTGCTGTGCTTGCGCAGTGGCGCGCGCATCCGTCGGGCCGATAGCCTGAAGTCAGCGCGCAAACACCTGCAGGTCTATCGCCCGTCTGTCGTCATTATTGACCTCGGCCTCCCTGATGGCTCGGGCGCTGAATTGATCGAGGCGCTCTCGACAGCTTCGCCGCGCGTTGCGGTCATCCTTGGCACCTCTGGCGATGAGAATGCCGAGAGCGCTACGATGCAGGCAGGGGCCGATGGATTTTTGCCAAAACCGATCCTGTCTCTCGCCGCATTTCAGAATGCGATCCTCAGCAATATGCCCCCCGAGCGCCAACCGATTGGGCCGCGCCCGGTCACCGATGAGGCGGTGGAGCCTGATATGCTCGCGTTTCGCGATGATATGGCGCATGCCGCAGAGGTTCTGGACGAGGCCAAGGACGAACGCACGCTGGACTATCTGGCGCAGTTTCTTGGTGGTGTCGCCCGCAGCGTAGGGGACAAGCCACTGGCAACTGCTGCAACCCGTCTGGCGGAAACCCGGAAATCCGGCGGACCGCTGGCAGTTGAAACCGCAATGATTGCCGACCTCGTACAAGAGCGGCTTCATCGCAAGATCGCGATCTAACATGCTACAATCGTTGCTGATCGCATCACTGACCCTGATCATCGTACTCGGGCTTCAGTCCCGCCTTATCCCGAGCCGACCGGATGCGAGAAAGCCCCGAACCTCCCGTCGTCGGTTCGGGCTTCGTTAGATCCGGATCTCCAGTGATTGCTGCAACAGACCAATCAGCGGGCCCGGGTTTCCTACTGGCAAAAAATAGCGGTAATCACCGCGCCCCGAATTGAGCGCCCCCTGCAATACGCCCTCGGGCGAAAGGATCATTGAACGCGGAACATAGTCACCATCCGGTGCGTAGGCTTGACTGATCTCTGGTTCCTGATCGCGGTCAACCAACACGAATATGAGTTTTTGAGAAAGCACCTCGACGCGGCGCTCAAAGAAAACGGACCGAAATGCGCGACATGTCGGGCACCAGGTCGCGTGCACCAGCATATAGATCGGCTTGCCTTCAACCTGCGCACGCTCCTGCCCCTCAGCATAGCTGTGTCAAGTAATGCCGTCTGTGTTGAAAGACGCAGCCCTGGCATCTGCGGAAACGCGCGCTGGCCAAAGAAAAAGGGGCCGCCAAACCGGCAGCCCCCATCATAATCTGTCGACGCCTCAGCATCAGTCGTCCTGCGGGATCACGCGCAGGCCCAATTCCATCAGCTGCTCTGACATGGGCTCGCTCGGGGCGGCCATCATCAGATCTTCGGCGCGTTGGTTCATCGGGAACATGATGACCTCGCGGATGTTGGCCTCATCAGCCAGAAGCATCACCATCCGGTCGATACCGGCTGCACAGCCCCCATGCGGCGGGGCGCCGTACTGAAACGCGTTGACCATACCGCCAAAGCGCTTTTCGACTTCTTCCTTGCCGTAGCCGGCAATTTCAAACGCTTTGAACATGATCTCCGGCTTGTGGTTCCGGATCGCACCAGAAACCAGTTCATAGCCGTTACACGCCAGATCGTACTGGTTGCCACGCACGTCCAGCGGGTCACCATTGAGCGCATCCATCCCACCCTGCGGCATGGAGAACGGGTTGTGCTCAAAGTCGATCTTGCCGGTCTCTTCGTCCTTTTCATAAATCGGGAAATCCACGATCCAGGCAAAGGCAAAGCGGTCTTTGTCAGTGAGGTTCAGCTCTTCACCAATCACGTTGCGCGCCCGGCCAGCGACCGCCTCAAACGTCTTCGGCTTACCGCCAAGGAAGAAGGCCGCATCTCCTACGCCAAGACCAAGCTGCTGGCGGATCGCCTCAGTGCGCTCAGGACCGATGTTCTTGGCCAAGGGGCCTGCTGCCTCAATTGTAGTCGATACGTAAGCATCGACCAACACCGATTGGGCCATCTCTGGTTTGCCGTGTTCCTTGAGATCTTTTGCGATTTTGAACGCCTTGTCGAAGTAGCCGGCAGCGGCCTTGGCTGTGCCAACAATCTCCTCCATCGTTTCGATCAGTTGGTCCACCTCTTTGCTCAATACGTTCTTTGCAGCAACATCGGGATCCGAATCGCCTAGGTTATCAATTGCGGCTAACAATGATCGTGCTCGGGCGGCTGCCGTATCAAACTCTTTGTCACCCTCACCCTTCTTGCGCCAGAAGATATAGCCCATGCCCGGCAGGCCCTCTTTCTGGGCAAAGGCGTTCATGCGGTCACAGAACTTGCGGCTGCCACCGGTGGGCGCGGGAATGGCGCGGATCTCGGTACCTTCCTGCTCCAGCAGTTTGGCGAAGATCGCAAAACCAGAGCCGCGGAAATGCTCGGACACCACCTGCATTTTGATCGGGTTGCGCAGGTCCGGCTTGTCCGAACCATACCACAGGGCGGCATCCTTGTAGGAAATCTGCGGCCACTCGTTGGCTGCGTCCACCTTGCGGCCCTGACCGAACTCCTCAAACACGCCCGCGATCACCGGCGCGATGGTGTCGAACACATCCTGCTGGGTGACAAAGGACATTTCCATGTCGAGCTGGTAAAAATCGGTGGGCGAACGGTCGGCACGCGGATCTTCGTCGCGGAAACAGGGCGCGATCTGGAAATACTTGTCAAAGCCCGAGACCATCATCAGCTGTTTGAACTGCTGCGGCGCCTGCGGCAGCGCGTAGAATTTGCCCGGGTGCAGACGCGACGGCACGAGGAAGTCGCGCGCGCCCTCGGGGCTCGATGCGGTGATAATCGGTGTCTGATATTCGTTGAACCCCTGATCCCACATCCGGTTGCGGATGGAGCGGATCATGTTGGAGCGCAGCACCATGTTACGCTGCATTTTCTCGCGGCGCAGGTCGAGGTAGCGGTAGCGCAGGCGGGTTTCTTCCGGGTATTCCTGCTCGCCAAAGACCATCAGCGGCAGCTCTTCGGATTTGCCCAGAGCTTCGATGTCACGGATGAACACTTCGATCTCACCGGTCGGGATCTTGGCGTTCACAAGGCTCTCGTCCCGCGCCTTCACCTCTCCATCGATGCGGATACACCATTCGGAGCGGACCTTTTCGATCTCGGCAAACACGGGGCTGTCGGGATCGGCCATGACCTGCGTGACGCCATAGTGGTCGCGCAGGTCGATGAACAACAGGCCGCCGTGATCTCGGACACGGTGGACCCAGCCGGAGAGGCGAACGGTTTCGCCCACGTGAGATTTGTTCAGTTCGGCGCAGGTATGGCTGCGAAATGCGTGCATGGATCTGGTCTCTTTCGGTCTGCGGCGGGGGCACGCGTGCGTGTGCCGGGCCCAAGCAAAATTCAACCTTCCGTACACAAGGTTCCCGCCCAGTTGTCAAGCAACGTGGGCGATTTGATGCGCTTTCGCGGCCGTTCAACGTAGAATGCCAGCGCATAACAAGCACGGGGGCTCTCCCGCCCGTCGCGGAGCGCATTAGAAAATGCCTCCGCTCCCGTTGGGCCCGGCGCGGGTCCCCTCGGGGACCCGCGGTGGCAGCGCGCCCCGGTAGGGGCGCGCTGCCACGCCCAAGGCCGCAAGGATCCTGCTGGGCAGGGCACGCCGAGGGTGCGGGAGCCTTCTTCTATTTCTCAATCAAAACGGCGGGAATTTCGCCGCGCAGCGCGTTAACAAGATGGACTGACTTCGCATGCCTCAGGTCTGCAACCGTTAGGACGGCTTCTCGCACGTGACCCGCGTCAATCAAGCTCTGACGATACACTCCCGGCAAGCACCCCGAGGACAGTGGTGGCGTCACTCGCGGGCCTTTTTCAAGTGTCACGACAATATTGGTGATTGTACCTTCACAGATTTCACCGCGTTCGTTGCAAAACACCAGCTCATCAATCCCTGCGGGCAAAGCGTGCCTTGCACGGTCATAAACCCCACGCCGTGTTGTCTTGTGGCGCAGAAACGGATCTCCGGACCATAACGACGTATCCGCTATTGCAAATCGCCACCTATCGGCAGGCGCGGGCATCACTGTCGTCGCCACCTCAAACCGCCCGTCCGGGGCAAGGGTCAATCGACAGCGCAGTGGAACAGCACCGGACAGGCCAGCCACCCGACCACGTGCCTGAGATAGGTCGAAATCGATCCCAAAGACCTCTGCACTGCGCGCCATGCGCGCCAGATGCAACTCAAGCCGCGCCAAGCCCAGCTTTGGCACAAAAGCAAAGGTCTCGATCAGGCGGAAATCGGGGTCGTCACTTGCGCGAAACGGGCTTTCCACAATGCTTCCTCATATTCCGAGCTGGCAGTGCTGTCCCACACCAGCCCGCCGCCTACGTTGAACGTCGCCGCATCGCCCTCCAGCATCATGGTGCGGATGGCCACGTTAAATTCCGACCGTCCGTCCGGCGCAGCCCAGCCGATGGAGCCACAATAGATATCGCGCGCCCATGGCTCCAGCTCGTGCAGCACCTCCATTGCGCGAATTTTTGGCGCTCCGGTGATAGAACCGCAGGGATAAAGCGCTGCGAATATATCAGCCAAACCAGCCCCGGCCTTCAGCCGTGCCCGCACCAGTGAGACCATCTGATGCACGGTGGCGTAGCTTTCTACTGCAAAGAGTTCAGGCACATGTACTGAACCGGTTTCAGCGATCCGGCTGATGTCGTTGCGCAGCAGATCAACAATCATCAGGTTCTCAGCGCGGTTTTTTTCATCCACCTGAAGGAACGCGCGGCGGCGGGCGTCCTCCACTGGGTCCTGACTGCGCGGTTGCGTGCCTTTCATGGGCCGCGTTTCAATGACGCCATCAGGGGATGTGCGAAAGAACAACTCCGGGCTGCGCGACAGGATCGTTGGCAGACCGTCTTGCGTGATGAGCGCCCCGTATCCCACCGGTTGACGCTCTGCGAGGGCAGCATAGAGAGCCTCCGCCCCGCCCCAAACCTTCGCATCAATCGGAAAGGTCAGGTTGGCCTGATAAATATCGCCTGCGCCTATATAGCTTTTTACGGTATCAAAGGCCTGCCTATAGCGCGCCGCACTCCAGCGCGCTGTCCTATCCCCAACCCCAGCATCGCCGGCCCAAAGCGGAACATCAGCCTGCACCGGCGCGCGGTAGACCCCAAATTGCAAGAGCGGCAGACGCCGGTGCGTGGGAAGCTTATGCTCCAGTCGCGGCTCCAGCGCATAACCCAGCTCATATGATGCATATCCCGCGACCCAATGCCCCGCGCTTCGCGCGCGGTCCAGAGCTGCCAGCGCCGGGCGCACCTCATGGGGCCGCTCCGCGTGGATCAACTCCAGCGGTGCCTCGAACTGCGCCGCAGCCCCAAATGGGCCATTGTCAAAGCGGATTTGCACCGTCAGGGTCTCCGTGAGCAGTCAATGTCTCCCTTGCCCCCGCATATAGCGGTTTGGCCGCCACACGAAAGGCCCGAAAACGGCAATTTGCACCGCAACGCCGATCCCCCTTGCACCTTTCGTCTCGCTGCCTATAACGCAGGACAATTTGGGCGCTGCCCGCGCCTGATTCAGACTGCCACGCCGTAATTTCTGTCAAAAGGACGCCCGCCATGCCGAAGAGAACCGATATCAAGTCGATCATGATCATTGGCGCCGGGCCCATCGTCATCGGCCAGGCCTGCGAATTCGACTATTCCGGCGCACAAGCCTGTAAAGCGCTGCGCGAAGAAGGTTACCGCGTTATCCTCGTGAACTCCAACCCGGCAACGATTATGACCGACCCGGGCCTTGCGGATGCCACCTATATCGAACCGATCACACCTGAGGTGGTCGCCAAGATCATTGAGAAGGAACGCCCCGACGCGCTCTTGCCGACCATGGGCGGGCAAACCGGCCTCAACACCTCGCTCGCGCTTGAGGAAATGGGGGTGCTGGAAAAATACAACGTCGAGATGATCGGCGCCAAGCGCGAGGCCATTGAGATGGCCGAAGACCGCAAGCTGTTCCGCGAAGCGATGGACCGCCTCGGCCTTGAAAACCCTCGGGCCACCATCGTCACCGCTCCGAAAAAAGACAACGGCAGTGCGGATCTTGAGGCCGGGGTGCAGATCGCGCTCGAGGCACTCGAGGACATCGGCCTGCCCGCGATCATTCGCCCGGCCTTCACCCTCGGCGGCACCGGCGGCGGCGTGGCCTACAACCGCGAGGACTACATCCATTACTGCCGCTCTGGCATGGATGCCTCACCGGTGAATCAAATCCTCGTCGATGAGAGCCTTTTGGGCTGGAAAGAATACGAAATGGAAGTGGTCCGCGACAAAGCGGATAACGCCATTATCGTCTGCTCGATTGAGAACGTCGACCCGATGGGTGTGCACACTGGCGACTCGATCACCGTTGCGCCCGCCCTGACCCTGACCGACAAGGAATACCAGATCATGCGTACCGCCTCGATTGCGGTTCTGCGCGAGATCGGCGTGGAGACTGGTGGTTCCAACGTGCAATGGGCCGTGAACCCCGATGATGGCCGCATGGTCGTGATCGAGATGAACCCGCGTGTGAGCCGTTCTTCGGCGCTCGCCTCCAAGGCAACCGGCTTTCCAATTGCCAAAATCGCCGCGAAACTCGCGGTGGGCTACACGCTGGACGAGTTGGACAACGATATCACCAAAGTGACGCCTGCGTCCTTTGAGCCGACCATCGACTATGTGGTTACCAAGATCCCAAAATTCGCCTTCGAGAAATTCCCCGGCTCCGAACCCTTCCTCACCACCGCAATGAAATCCGTGGGCGAGGCCATGGCGATTGGCCGCACCATCCACGAATCGATGCAAAAAGCGCTCGCCTCGATGGAATCGGGTCTCACCGGCTTTGACGAAGTCGATATTCCCGGTGTGCATGCCGGTCTCTGGGAAAGCGTTGGCGCCGACGATAAGGCCGCCGTCATCAAGGCCATCAGCCAGCAGACACCGGACCGGCTGCGCACCATCGCGCAAGCCATGCGTCACGGTCTGTCGGATGTCGAAATTCAGGGCGTCACCAAATTTGACCCTTGGTTCCTCGCCCGCATCCGCGAGATTATCGACGCCGAGCGTGAAATTCGCAAAAACGGCCTGCCGATGCGCGAAGACAAGCTGCGCGCCCTCAAGATGCTCGGCTTCTCCGACGCCCGCCTCGGCGCGCTCACCGGTCGTGACGAGGACAACGTCCGCCGCGCGCGCCACAACCTCGGCGTCAAAGCGGTGTTCAAACGCATCGACACCTGCGCCGCCGAATTCGAGGCGCAAACACCCTATATGTACTCTACCTATGAGAGCCCGATGATGGGTGAGGTGGAATGCGAGGCGCGTCCCTCAGAACGCAAAAAGGTCGTCATCCTCGGCGGTGGTCCGAACCGGATCGGTCAGGGCATCGAATTCGATTATTGCTGCTGTCATGCATGTTTCGCGCTTACGGATGCGGGCTATGAGACCATCATGGTCAACTGTAACCCGGAGACCGTCTCGACCGACTATGACACCTCGGATCGCCTGTACTTTGAGCCCCTGACGATGGAGCATGTGATGGAGATCCTGCGTGTCGAGCAGGAAAACGGCACGCTCCACGGCGTTATCGTCCAGTTCGGCGGCCAGACCCCGCTCAAACTCGCCAACGCGCTGGAGGCCGAAGGCATACCGATCCTCGGCACCACACCGGACGCCATCGATCTGGCCGAAGACCGCGAGCGGTTCCAGTCACTGGTCAACGAACTGGGCCTGAAACAGCCAAAGAACGGCATCGCCTCCACCGATGAGCAAGCGCTGAAGATTGCTGAGGAAATCGGCTTCCCGCTGGTGATCCGCCCCTCCTATGTGCTGGGTGGCCGTGCGATGGAAATCGTGCGCGATATGGATCAGTTGAAGCGCTACATCAAAGAGGCCGTGGTGGTCTCTGGCGACAGCCCGGTACTGCTGGACAGCTATCTGTCCGGTGCGGTGGAACTTGATGTGGATGCGATCTGTGATGGCACCGACGTGCATGTCGCTGGCATTATGCAACACATCGAAGAGGCTGGCGTTCACTCCGGCGATAGCGCCTGCTCCCTGCCGCCCTATTCCCTTGATAAGGACGTGATTGAACGCATCAAGGAGCAGAGCTTTGCGCTTGCCAAGGCGCTCAATGTGGTTGGCCTGATGAACGTGCAGTTCGCAATCAAGGACAATGAGATCTACCTCATCGAGGTGAACCCACGCGCGTCTCGGACTGTGCCTTTCGTCGCCAAAGCCACCGACAGCGCAATTGCATCCATCGCGGCCCGCGTGATGGCGGGGGAGCCGCTCTCAAACTTCCCGCAACGCGCCCCATACGAGCCGGATGCAGGGTATGATGTGAACACCCCCATGGCCGATCCGATGACGCTTGCCGATCCGGACATGCCGTGGTTCTCCGTCAAAGAGGCCGTGCTGCCCTTCGCCCGCTTCCCAGGCGTCGACACCATTCTGGGTCCAGAGATGCGCTCCACCGGCGAGGTCATGGGCTGGGATCGCAGCTTTGCGCGTGCTTTCCTCAAGGCTCAGATGGGGGCTGGCATGGTCCTCCCCAGCAAGGGCCGCGCATTTATCTCGATCAAAGATCAGGATAAAACCGAGGTGATGCTCGACACCGCCCGTATCCTGATTGGTCAGGGGTTTGAGCTGGTCGCAACCCGCGGCACACAAGGCTGGCTTGCCGGTCATGGGGTTGAATGCGCCATTGTGAACAAGGTCTATGAGGGCCGTCCGCATGTGGTGGACATGCTCAAGGACGGTGGCATCCAGCTGGTGCTGAACACGACCGAAGGGACGCAAGCCGTCGAAGACTCCAAACCGATGCGTGAAGTGGCGCTCTATGACAAGATCCCCTATTTCACAACTGCGGCTGGCGCTCATGCTGCAGCACGCGCCATTCAGGCGCAAGCTGAAGGTGAGGTCGAGGTAAAGAGCCTTCAGGGCTAAACACCAGAATGCGTGCCCACTGGCACTCTGTCGAAAAAGAAACGCCCTCGGTTTTCGGGGGCGTTTCTTTTTGATCTCTGCCCATCGGCCAAGAGCGATCGGATCGCCATAGGCGATCCGATCCGGGCGGTTGCAGCGAGGCCCACTCGGGCCTGCCACCCTCCAATCCTCTGCATGCTGTGGTGGAAGGCGCTCTGGCCGACCCAAATAGTTTCAGACAATTGGATCTGATATTTGCGCGCATCTAACGGCGCGCTCGTTGCGACGACTCATCTGCGGCTGCACACTCATTCCTGCATAGAGCGGCCCAGAAGGGCAGCGGAAGATCATGTTCCCTCCGGTCATCATTTGCTCTCTCACCCCTCACAGATGGCCACCTTTGATCTCCCCATAACGGAAAAGCCCCGTGGGTCAGGTCCACGGGGCTTTTCTTATTTTGAAGACATGCCACTCTGAGAAATGGGCATGTCGGCCGCATCGCCCCCAAAACAGATGAGAGCGATTGTCTTAGACTGCAGCAGCAGCTTTTTGTTCCTGCCGTTCTACCCCTTTGAAAAAGATCAGATAGAAGACAGGCGCAGCCACCAGCGTAAGGACGGTTGCAAACGCCAAACCGCCCATGATCGTGACAGCCATCGACACAAAGAACGCATCACTCATCAAAGGCGCCATGCCGAGGATGGTCGTGATCGCCGCCAGCATCACCGGACGCAGACGCGACACAGAGGCCTTCACAATGCTCTCACGCAGCGGCAGCCCCTCTTCGCGCCGAACAATGTCGATCTCCTCCACCAGAACAATACCGTTCTTGATCAGCATGCCCGACAGGCTGAGAAGCCCCAGCAGTGCCGTGAACGTAAAGGGCAACCCGGTGCCCAAGAGGCCAAGAACGACACCGTTGACGCTCATCGGGACCAACAGCCAGATGATGATCGGCTGACGGATCGCGTTGAACAACAGCACCGAGATCAGCACCATAATCAACAGCGACAAAGGCAGTTGCTTGCCGAGGCTTTCATTGGCCTCGGAGGAGTTTTCATGCTCCCCGCCCCATTCCATCTTGTAGCCCACCGGCACCTCAATGGCCTCAATCGCAGCCTGTACCTCATTGAAGGCCGTGGCCGCTGTCACGTCCGGCAGGACATCTGCCCCAACAGTGATCGTGTAGACCCGGTCGCGGCGATGCACGAGCGTGTTCTGCACCTCATAGGTGATCCCGTCGATCATCTGCTCAAGCGGGATCCAGCTGCCAGACGTTTCAGAGAAAACCACCTGGTTCATGACATTATAGGGGTCCTCAGGCGGCTGGCGCATGACGATCGGGATAAGCCGCTCGCGTTCGCGGAACACACCCGTCGTCACCCCATTGGTGGAAAACTGCAGCGCGTTGGAAATCGCCTCGCGGGTGATCCCCGCCGTTTGTGCCCGGTCCGTTGCATAAATCGGCTTTAGCACCAATTCCTGCTCGCGCCAGTCATGACGGATATCACGTGTGAGTGTGCTCTCGGTTTCAAGCACAGTCTTTGCTTCTTCCGCGAGTTTACGCAGCACGGCCGGATCCGGCCCGGAGAAGCGCACCTCAACAGGTGCGCCGCCACCGGGACCAAAGACCAACCGTTCGGTGCGGAACTCCCCTTCCGGGAAATGCTCCTTACCCCAAGCCTCAAGTTCCGCCTGCAACGGCGGGATTTGCTCCAGGTTTTCGGTGCGGATAATCAAATGTCCGTAGCTCGGGTTCGCCTTTTCCGCGGCATAAGTCAGCAGGAAACGTGTTGCGCCCTGCCCCACGAATGTGGCTGTGGACACCACGTCATCACGCGCAGCGAGCCACTCCTCGACCTCCGCCATATGTGCTGACGTGGTCTCGATCGCGGTTCCCTGCGGGAGTTTGTAGTGCACGTAGAACAAGGGTGTGTTGGAGTTCGGGAAGAACTGCTGCTTGATCAGACCAAAGCCCATGAAACACATCACGGTGATGCCAATCAAACCTACCACCACGAGCCAACGCGCTTGCAGTGCCCCGCGCAACAACGCCCCATAGCTGCGGAACAGGAAGCCACTGTAGCTGTCCTGATCGTCGCCAGAGCCACGTTTGAAGAAGTAGTGCCCCAGCAAAGGGGTCACTGTCAGCGCCAAGATCCAGCTCAACAGCAATGAGATGCCAATCACCGCAAAGAGGGAGAACATGAACTCACCCGTGGCATCCGGACTGAGGCCGATACCCGCAAAAGCCATGATGCCGATGACCGTCGCCCCCAGAAGCGGGATCTGCGTTTTGGATGCAGCCTCATGAGCAGCCTCGCGTGAGGATTTGCCTTTTTGCATGGAGATTTGCATGCCTTCGGCAACCACAATGGCATTGTCCACCAACATCCCCATGGCGATGATCAGCGCACCGAGCGAAATCCGTTCCATCTCGATCGAGAACAACGCCATGAAAAAGAGCGTCCCCACCACCGTCAAAAGCAGCGTTGAGCCAACCACAACAGCCGCACGCCACCCCATGAACAGCGCCAGCACCACGATCACAATCGCGACCGACATGGCAAGGTTCACAAGGAAGTCGTTCGAGGCTTTTTCAACCACGATATGCTGTTGATAAATCGGGTGCAGTTCGACGCCAAAAGGAATGTCGCTGTCCAATTCGGCCAGCTTAGCGTCCACACGGTGACCAACATCAACGATGTTTTCATTGGCAACGCCCGACACACCAAGCGTGAACGCCTCGACACCGTTGAAACGGATCAGCTCGTTTGGATCAATCTCGCGCCCACGCCAAACGTTGGCGACGTCGATAATATTGATGGTTTCACCGCCGACACCCACCGTGAGGCCCGCAATTTCCGAGACGGAATCTGACCCTTCCGGCGTCTGCAGGATCGTGTTCATCGACCCGGCCTTGATCTCACCTGCAGGCGTGACCGAGTTTGATGTCGCGATGGCATTGGCAATCGCGTTCACCGAAACCCCGAGGTTCGTGGCAATCGGCATGTCAGGCTCGACATAGATCGTCTCGTTGCGCAGTCCTGCGATGTCGACATCTGCCACGCCGTCGACGGTCAGAAGTTCCCGACGGAGATAGGTGGAGAGTTCGTATTTCTCCTTGTCGGAAAAGCCTTCCGCCGTCGCAGCGTAGAAAATCCCAAACACGTCACCAAAGCTGTCGTTGACCAGTGGTTCACTGACCCCGTCCGGCAGCCCACGCGCGGCATCACGTACTTTGGCCCGCAGTTTCGTCCAGATTTGCGGCAGCTCAGAGCCGTCGTATGTGTCTTGCATTTCCACTTCGATGATCGACACGCCCGGCCGGTTCATCGATGTGATTTCTTTCACTTCCTCCATCTTCTGGATGGCGGATTCCAATGGTTCGGAGACTTCCAGCGCGACTTGTTCGGCGCTGGCGCCTGCATAGGTGGTCTGGATCACCGCCTGTTTGATGGTAAAGGCCGGGTCCTCCAATCGACCCAGAGAGAGAAAGCCCCAGATGCCCCCGAACAGGGCAAAGAGCATGATCAGCCACGTGTAGAGTGGCCGCTGAATAGATCCGCGTGCAATGTCCATGTTTCAGTGCCTCAGTTGCTGAAGCCGACAAAGCGACGTACGGCTTGCCCGTCCTTGAGCGCAGCGCCCCCGGTCAGAACAACCTCGTCACCGTCGTTTACACCCGACAGCACATCAAAGGTGCCAAACTGGTTGGGTTCGATTTCGACCTCGGTCCATGTGACCGCGCCCGCGTCAGCACCTGTCGGGGTGAAAATCATAACCCCTGTCACACCCTCTGGTGTTGTCACGATGGCCGTCGCAGGCAATGCAATGCGGTGCAACCCTGTCATGACGCGCACACTCACGGTGGTCGACGCGCCCGGTAGAATATGGCGGTCTTCTGGCGGCTCCATCGAAAGGGTCACCCGGTAGGTTTGCCCCACCGCAGAGGCCTCTGCGACATATTCGAGGATCTCAAGCGGATACTCATTCTTGCTACCGGGAAAGGTCGCCACGATTTCAAAGGCATCGCTCTCATTGGCCTTTTGGAACAAAAGTTCAGGAACGTCGATTTCCACGTGCAGCTCTGACATGTCATGAAGGCGCGCAATGGGGGTGCCTGCAGAAACGGTCGAGAATTGCGCAACCTCACGCCGTGCAACAAGCGCATCAAAAGGCGCATAGAGCGTGGCATGATCGAGATTGGTTTGCGCGGTGCGAAGCGCGACTTCGGCAAGGCCAGCCGCAGTTTCGGCGTCTTCAATCGCCACTTGGCTCACAGTGCCCGCAAGACGCGCGTTGCGCTCCTTGTTCCGATCTGCCTGCTGCTTGTTCAAAACCGCCTGCTCAAGCTGCAGTTTAAACGTCTCCAAATCAAGCTGCGAAATCAATCCGCCTTCCGGGATGACATCACCTTCGGTCACCGGCAGTTCCAGAACCTGACCGCCCACCTGAAAGGCCAGATCGACCGTTTCTTTCGCTGCGACCTGACCAAAAAACCGCCGCTCCAGCGGGGCTGATCCCCCATCGGCGGTCATCAATTTGACCGGTTTTAGCAGTTCCTTGTCTAGCGTTTCATCCTGCGCCTGCGCTGCCAGTGGCCCCGCAAGAACCACCCCAAGCATCACAGCCCGGATAGATAACATTGTCATGTCTGATCTCCTTCACAGGGTCCCACAGCGCCCGACTGAACGGCCTTATTGTGAATTTTTTGTGCGAGCCGGGCGAGGATTTCCGCTTCATCCCGCGTCAGGCCCGATGTTTCGTAAAATATCCCGGATGCCGCATCGACCAATTGCTCTCGACGCTTGCGCCCCTCATTCGTCAGTTCCAACAACCATGCTCTGCCATCACCGGGGTCCCTCACCCGGTGGATCAGACCTAGTTGCTCCAGCACAGCCGCAGCTGCTGTCATTGCAGACGGCGTCTTGCGCGTCAGCCGTGCCAGTTCCCCCATGCGGCGAGGCCGCGCGAGGATAAGCAACAACTGGTGCTCAGAGCGCCCCAGCTGCCCCTCAAGACAGACATCATTCAGACGTTGCTCCAACTGCCAGTGCAGTGCAAAGACCCCCATCATGGCCTGCACTTCCGGCGTGTAAAGTTCCCAAATATCTGAATGTTCAGTGGTCATATCTCGACTCCTGCACGCCAAATAGTTCACCGCGTGAAGTATTTAAAGGTACATGTCAGGTTTTTCCCGGAACTTTCCTTAAAAACACATCCAACTGCCCCAAGGGCATGCAGGTCAGGTTACGATGCTGCCCTTGACCTTGAGTGTTGAAACGGGCCCTATATGCGCCACCTTGAGACAAGGCCCGAACAGTGGGCCCGCGACCTGGGACGTTAAAATGTACACAGCTGCCATTACCGGCACCGGGGTCTACACCCCATCCGAACGCATCACCAACGCAGAACTGGTCAAGGCCTTCAACGCCTATGTGGACCTGCAGAACGCAAAGCATGCCGAGGCCATCGCCGCCGGTGAACGCGAGCCCCTCCAGTACTCCTCCGAGGAGTTTATCCTCAAAGCCTCCGGTATCGAGAACCGCTTTGTCATGGATAAAACCGGTGTGCTTGACCCTGAAATCATGCACCCGCAGCTGCGACAGCGCAGCGATGACGAGCCTGGCATCATGGCGGAAATGGCCGTTGATGCCGCCCAAAAAGCGCTGGCGCAGGCCGGGAAGACTGCCGCAGACATCGATCTGGTGATTTGCGCAGCTTCCAATATGGAGCGCGCCTATCCCGCCGTCGCCATTGAGATCCAACAGCTGTTGGGTATCAACGGCTTTGCATTTGATATGAATGTCGCTTGTTCCTCAGCAACCTTTGGCATTCAGGCTGCCGCGGATATGATCCGCTCCGGCTCCATCCGCGCGGCATTGGTCGTAAACCCAGAAATCTGCTCTGGGCACCTGGAATGGCGCGACCGAGATTGCCACTTCATCTTTGGTGATGTAGCCACCGCGACGCTGATTGAGCGGGGCCAAGACGCCACAGGCGCGCATTTCGAGATCCTCTCAACGCGCTGCGCCACCGAGTTTTCCAACAACATCCGCAACAACAACGGCTATTTGCGCCGCTCCCGCCCAGATGGGGTGGCCGACCGTCGTGACATGCAATTCATGCAAAACGGTCGCAAAGTGTTTAAGGAAGTGTTGCCCATGGTCAGCCAGCACATCGCCGACCATATGGCGGCAGAGGGCGTGGAAGCCGCGGATCTCAAACGCCTTTGGCTGCATCAAGCCAATAAAACGATGAACGATTTCATTGGTAAAAAGGTTTTGGGACGCACCCCTGAACCAAAAGAGCAACCCAACATCCTGCAAGACTATGCGAATACCTCATCTGCTGGATCGATTATCGCCTTCTCGCAATATTCGGACGATTTGATAGATGGTGAGACCGGCCTGATCTGCTCTTTCGGTGCCGGGTATTCTGTCGGCTCTGTTCTTCTGCGCCGCAAATCCTGACGCCACTCCCCAACAAAAAAGCGCGCGCCCGGTCAGGGCGCGCACCGCTTAATCACATCAGGCTCTTAATGTGCCTCAGCTGGTCTTCGACACACGTGCGTGAACGGCCTCAACAGTTTCCACACGCTCGGAATAGCGATCCGTCAGATAAGCGCTGCGTCCACGTGTGAGCCAAGTGAATTTCACCAACTCCTCCATCACATCAACGATCCGGCGGTAATAGGCCCCCTCAGGCAGCCGATCCCCCTCGGCAAACTCAAGCCAAGCCTTGGGAATAGACGATTGGTTGGGGATCGTGACCATGCGCATCCAGCGGCCCAGAATGCGCATCTGATTAACCGCGTTGAAACTCTGCGAGCCGCCACAAACCTGCATCACCGCAAGCGTCTTGCCCTGCGTTGGTCGAATGCCGCCCAATGGGGCAAGAGGCAACCAGTCAATCTGCAGCTTCATGATACCTGTCATCGCGCCGTGACGCTCTGGACTGGACCAGACCATCCCTTCGGACCACAGCGCAAGACTGCGCAATTCCTGGACCTTGGGATGGTCTCCCGCGCCTTCGTCATCAACCAACGGCAAACCAGAAGGGTCGAAAACCTGAGTTTCACAGCCTAAGGCCCGTAGCACGCGCGCGGCCTCTTCTGCTGCCTTTCGCGAATAACTAACCTCGCGCAGTGAGCCATAAAGCAGCAGAATGCGCGGCGGATGACGCGGGTCGTCAGGTGCAGCCAACAGATCTACATCAATTGGATGCAACGCGCCGTCTACGATTTCTGGTAGATCATCGAGGTCCACAGGCATGAGACTAGGCGTTTCAGCCACTCTCTTCTTCCAGATGCAACTTCATATCCAAAAGCACCTGCTGCAACAAAACCGTTTCCTTCAACAGGCGTTTGGCCTCGTTCACAGTAATAATGCCATCCGCGATCGCATCTTGATACTCGCTCATCAGCTGCGCAAAACGTCGGCTCAATGCGATAACATCTGTGTTTACACCGCCGGGGCGTGACACGGCACCCTTCTCACCAGACGCGTATGACAGCGTGATATTTTTCAGATCCGCAAGCGCAGAAGTGACATGCGGAAATGACGCAGCCCCTTCGAGTTTTGCAACTGCATCGACCGGGATGAACCTGTCGGCATGCTCCGAATTCTCAGAATAATAGCGCCCTAATGTGGCTTTTGATTTTCCGGTGATCTGGCAGGCGGCCTCGATCCCCACATCCTTCACAAGTGCTTCGGTATGCTTCTTCAGATACGTCCCGATATCCGCCATAATGCTCTTTTACCCAAGTGGATGTCCCCGCGCATACGCATCGGGGAACCTCGCGATTAATTTCCCATTAAGTTTGCTTACCCGAATTGCCATATCTTTGCCAGACCCGGCGTGACGGCTTGATTTTCAAGAGTGGTGTGAGTGTGTGTATCGGTCACGCTGGATCTAAAGGGCCGGCCCTGTGAGTGAGTGATCGGTCTTTTTAAAGAGGCAATTGGTCTGCCCGATCTGATGTCCCCCAAAGGACAAAAAGCAATTCAGTATTAAGCGCTTGGCGTTCTGGACTGCACTCTATCCTTTGGGGGCGTCACACCACACGAATATGTGATAATTGCGTGACCACATTAAGGTCACACTCTGCTCCTCAATGCGTTTTTTGACCGAACCGAGCACTGCAACCGGCGCGATGACGTTGCGGCAACGCCCCCTCGCCCATCAACGGCCCTGTACATCAGAGCTTTCATCTTTTCTAAAGCTTGCGATGCGGTTAGACCCTGCCCATGGCCAAGCTCTATTTTAACTACTCCACGATGAATGCGGGCAAATCCACGGTTCTGCTGCAGGCGTCTCACAACTATCGCGAAAACAAGATGCAGACCTACCTGCTCACCGCGCGCGTCGATGACCGCGCGGGCACCGGCCGGATTGCATCTCGTATCGGCATCAGCGCCGAGGCAGACATCTTCGCCGCAGAAGACAACCTGTTTGAGAAAATCTCAAGCCGCCTGAAACAGGGATCCGTTGCTGCGATTTTTGTCGATGAGGCCCAGTTCCTGACCCGCGAACAGGTCTGGCAACTGGCCCGTGTGGTAGATGATCTGCGTGTTCCGGTGCTGGCTTTTGGTCTCAGGGTCGATTTTCAAGGCAACCTCTTTCCCGGTTCCGCCACCCTGCTGGCGCTGGCGGACGAAATGCGAGAAGTCCGCACCATTTGCCATTGCGGAAAGAAAGCCACGATGGTGGTCCGCCAAGACGATCAGGGCAATGTGTTGACCGAAGGCGATCAGGTTCAGATCGGCGGCAATGAAACCTACGTCTCACTCTGCCGCCGCCACTGGCGCGCTGCAATGGGCGATCTCCCAGCGTCATCAGACGGCAGCTAGGCCATTCTTCTAACCCAAAATATCCCGGGGTGAATGGGCCCCATAGGGCCCAGAGGGGCAGCGCCCCTCATGTGACAGGCGTCAGGACAACAGATTCAAACCGGATTGGGAACAGCCTCTCCCCGCAGGGCGGCTGCGACATTGTCCAGCGCCATATGCCCCATGGCACTGCGCACCTCTTCTGTCGCGGTGCCCAGATGCGGCAGCAAGGTGACATTTTCCAAGGTCCGCAATGCTTGCGGCACGTGGGGCTCAAACTCATAGACATCAAGACCCGCCCCAGCGATCTGACCAATCTGTAGCGCAGCAATCAGTGCCGCCTCATCCACCACTTCCCCCCGGGCAATATTGACCAAATGCGCATGAGAGCGCATCGCACTCAGCACCTCTGCATTGATCAAGTGATGCGTTCCTGCACCACCGGGAACGGCCACCACCAACATATCGACTGACGCCGCCAAGGCGATCAGGCTTTCCGCACGAACAGCCGGATAATCCGTCGTTTTATCGCTGCGTGCCAAATAGGAAATCTCCATCCCAAAGCCGAAATGTGCCCGGCGCGCGATCGCATCGCCTATCCGTCCCAATCCAACGACCCCAAGCCGTTTACCGGACAGATGCAGGCCCAACATCTGCGTCGGATGCCAGCCCTGCCACTGACCAGATCGCACCAACCGCTCTCCCTCGGCAGCGCGGCGGGCGGTCATCAGCATTAGCATCAGTGCAATATCTGCCGTGGCATCCGTAACCGCACCGGGCGTGTTGCTCACTTCGATCCCAGCCGCACGTGCCGCAGCCGCGTCGATGTGATTAAAACCAACCCCGAAGTTTGCCAGCAACCGGCAACGCGGCTCTGGAACCTCTGTAAATATCTCAGCGCTAAAGGCATCCCCTAATGTCGGCACCACCACGTCGAAATCTCGAAGGCTCGCGATCATCTCCTCACGGCTCATCGGTTGTGTGCTCTGGCGGAACTCCACATCAAATTCTGACCGTGCGCGCGCTTCAACGGCTGAGGTCATCGGCCGCGCGATCAGAACACGTCCATTTGAATGCGCGCCCATCAGTGCATCCGCCCACCGGTTGGCACATTAACCGGAACATCACCATCCGGGCCAATCAATACGATCTCGCCACTCTCATCCGGCAGACCCAGCACGAGAACCTCGGACATGAATTTTCCGATCTGGCGCGGTGGGAAGTTCACCACAGCCATCACCTGTTTTCCGACCAAAGCCTCGGGCGTGTAATGCGCCGTCACTTGTGCCGAGGATTTTCGCTCGCCAATCTCATCTCCAAAATCGATCCACATCTTGATCGCAGGCCTGCGGGCCTCCGGATAGGGTTCTGCCCGCACCACCGTGCCCACGCGCACATCGACCTTGAGAAAGTCATCAAAAGAAATCTCAGCCACGGGACAATTCCTCCGAACGCTTCGCGGCAGCCTCAACCGCGCGCTTGAGCAGCGGCGGGAAGCCTGTGTTTTCATCCATCAAAACCTCAAGCGCCGCCTGCGTGGTCCCATTCGGGCTGGTCACATTGACCCGCAGCTGGCGTGGGTCCTCATCTGCGGCCTCCGCAAGCGCGCCCGCGCCCGCAACCGTCGCTTTTGCCAATTGCATCGCAAGCTCCTCAGAGAGCCCCCGAGCTACACCTGCTGCTGCCAATGTCTCAATCATATGAAACACATAGGCAGGCCCAGAGCCACTGACGCCGGTCACTGCATCCATTTGACCCTCATGCTCAAGACGCACAGTCTGCCCCACAGCTTGCAGCAAAGCCTCGGCCTGAGCCAACTTCGTCTCATCCACATGCGCGTTTCCGATCAAAGCCGTAATCCCGCGACCGACCGCCGCGGGTGTGTTGGGCATGGCGCGGACAATCGGCGTTCCCTCCCCGAGCATCGTTTCAAAGGTTGCAATCGACGTGCCTGCCGCCACAGAGATAAACTGCGTCCCACCACCGCCATAGGATTTCGCAGACGGCAGCGCCGCCCCCATGACCTGCGGTTTCACGGCAACCAGCACAATCGCAGGCTGCTCTGGCACCTCGGCGTTGATATGAACACCGGTTCCTTTCAACCACTCGGAGGGATTGGGGTCCATTACAAAGACCGCTTCGCGTGGCAGTCCTCGTTCCAGCCAGCCCTTCAGCATGGCCGACCCCATCTTACCGCAGCCCAAAAGAACCAGCCCTCGCGCTGCGATCTGTTCTATATCCATGATATCCCCCATCTGTCCTGTTGGTTGCTGCCAGTCTGCGACCGGTCGATGGGGGTAAGACTTACGCCCGGCCGTAGGCCTCTGCAATGGCGACCTGCATCGCTTCTTTCGCGGGACGCTCGCCCCATACCATCAACTGGATTGCAGGGTAGTAGCGCTCGCAATTGCTGACAGCGGCCTGCACAATGGCATCCACCTGTTCCGGAGTGGCCATCTGCCCGCCCGAAAGCACCAGCCCATAGCGATACAGCATCAGCTTATGTTCCGGCCAGTAGCTGAACGCCCCGGCCCAGCACTGATCATTCATGTGATTGATCAGCTCATAAAGCTGCGGCACTTTCGCCTCTGGCGGCTCCATCTCAAAGCTACACACCAAGCGCAGGGTCTCGTCGTAATCAGACCAAGCAAGGGTCAACGAGTAAGTGCGCCACTGCCCTTCGACCGCCATCGCGATCTGGTCGTCGGCGATCCGGTCGAAATCCCAGTCATGATGGGAGGCGAGGTTCTCGACGATATCGATGGGGTGAAGGTCGTCCTGCAGCTCGTGCTCGGAAAGTGCCATGATGCCACCTCTCTGGTCTCTAGCTTACGGAGCCCCGATGCGCCCCTAATGCTAGCTGTCTGATCTAAGGACGGGGCGAGTTCCCCCGTTCCCTACTAAATATGGTGATCCTGCCGTCCGCATCTGGCAACCCTTTATTTGGGGACAACTGCAATAAGTTGTGGATGACTGGAAAAAACGTGCAAAATATCGTTGTTGCGTTAAGCTGACATAAGAGCGTTACCCGAACCGCTTACACTGGCGGCCCGGGATAGGAGCTGGCGGGCCGGACCCATCGCCTGGTCTCACGAAATTTCACCCTTCGCGCCGTTAACCATTCGAATCTTGCGACAGGAGCCGGAGATCTCTCCCGGCTCACTATTGGGTCAGTCCAACGGCCCCGGGCGTCAGCGCCACTGTCGGAGCGCAGTCTCCGACAGTGGCTCAAACTGAAAAAGGGATGCGTGAACGCATCCCTTTTCCCATGAAGCAGCGCACGCATTCAAAACACTGACACAGCCAGTGCCTGAACGGCGCGCGAAACCAGCCTTAGTTTGACTTGGCTTCCAACGCGTCCAGACGGGCCTTCAGCGTCTCGTTTTCTTCGCGGGCCTTTTGTGCCATGGCACGCACCGCATCGAACTCCTCACGGGTCACAAAATCGCGATCCGCGAGCCAGCGATCGATCATGCTTTTCATCGCTGTTTCGGCTTCATCCTTCGCGCCTTGCGCCACGCCCATGGCGTTGGTCATCAATTGCGAAATATCATCCATAATCTTGTTGCGGGTCTGCATGGCCATCTCCCGGTTCATGTCTTACCTACGTGAGGCTTACCCCCTATATGGGCACTTGAGGCGCAAACGGCAAGCCGTTGACAGGACTTGCCCCAAAGAGGCACAGAGGACCCCATGCTGGCAGAAATGATCCAATTCCCAAACCTGTCGCCGGAGATATTTTCCATCTCCCTATTCGGGACGGAATTTGCGCTGCGCTGGTATGCGCTGGCCTATATCGCAGGCATCCTGATCGCGTGGTATCTGGCTGCACGCGCCGTCAAACGCCCTGCACTTTGGCCCAATGAAACGGCGCCGATGACACCGCGTCAGGTCGAGGATCTGATGACGTGGATCATCCTTGGTGTGATCCTTGGTGGCCGCCTCGGGTATGTCCTGTTCTATCAACCCTCTGTCTATCTAGAAAATCCCGCACAAATCCTGCGCATCTGGGAAGGTGGCATGGCCTTTCATGGCGGTCTTCTGGGTGTTGTGGTGGCCACATGGCTCTATGCCCGCGCGCAGAATATCGACAAACTGCAAATTGCCGATCTGGTCGCCCACACTGTCGCGCCGGGCTTGCTGCTTGGGCGGCTTGCAAACTTCGTTAATGCCGAACTCTGGGGGCGCGCCACTGATTTGCCGTGGGGTGTGGCCTTCCCGGGGCGCGCTGCACAGGACTGCGGCCAAGCCTTGGGCGAAATCTGCGCACGCCACCCCAGCCAGCTCTATGAAGCCGCGATGGAAGGGCTGATCCTCGGCGCACTGATCCTTTGGATGGTCTATCGCCGCAACGCGTTTCATGCGCCGGGCCGCATTCTTGGCACCTTCCTTGCAGGGTACGGTATCGCACGGTTCATTGTTGAGTTTTTTCGCCAACCCGACGCGCAGTTCATCTCTGAAGGTAACCCTCTGGGTCTGGCATGGCAGATCGGCGGCTACGGGCTCACACAAGGTCAAGCTCTCTCAGTGCCGATGATTGCTCTGGGTCTTTGGTTCATCCTACGTGCACGCCACGCGGCCACGACAGAGTCCCGCGCATGAGCCTCATGGACACACTGCGCCGCCGCATTCATCTCGACGGCCCGATGAGCATTGCTGAGTATATGTCTGAATGCCTGCTCCATCCCGAGCACGGGTATTACACGACGGCCACCGCAATCGGAGCAGACGGTGACTTCATCACTGCGCCGGAAGTCAGTCAGATGTTTGGCGAACTCTTGGGTCTCGTGCTGGTGCAGGCGTGGCTTGATCAGGGCAGCCCTGCCCCGTTTACAATGGCGGAGCTTGGTCCTGGTCGCGGAACACTGATGGCAGATATGCTGCGCGCAACACGCGCGGTGCCCGGTTTTCACGACGCCATGGATCTGACGCTCATTGAGGCCTCTCCGCGTCTGCGCAACCTCCAAGAGGTCGCGCTCGCGCCCTACGCGCCGCGCTGGCTGCCATCAGTTGAGGATCTGCCGCAACAGCCACTTTTTCTGGTGGCTAATGAGTTCTTCGACGCATTGCCAATCCGACAGTTTCAGCGCGACGAGACCCAATGGCGCGAACGGCGCGTGGGGCTGACTGATGATGCCAATGCCTTGGCCCTTGGGCTTGGTGCAGCTGCGCCGCAGCCTGCACTTGCCCATCGGATCGAAGACACCAAACACGGTGATCTGGTTGAACATTGCGAAATTGCCGCCGTCGTGACCGAAGCCATCGCCCAGCGCATAGCCGACCATGGTGGCGCAGCCTTAGTGGTCGATTACGGTGACTGGCGCTCACTTGGTGACACATTACAGGCATTGCGCGCCCACGCGCCCACCGATCCGCTGCAAAACCCCGGTCAGGCCGATCTGACAGCACATGTAGATTTCGAAGCGATATGCAATGCCGCACGGATCTCGGGATGTGCCCACACACGCCTAACACCACAGGGGGTGTTTCTGGAGCGGCTCGGCATTACCGAGCGTGCGCGCGCGCTCGCGAGCGGGCTAGAAGGCGCGCCGCTCGACCAGATTGTTTCTGCACATCGACGGTTGACGCACCCGGAGGAAATGGGAAACCTGTTCAAAGTGCTCGGCCTCTATCCCACTCAATCCCCTCCCCCCGCAGGACTGGAAAAATGACACTCGAATCCGTCAAATCCGCTCTATTGTCTCCCGTTGCGCACGGCTTTTTTACCCGCAAAGGGGGGGCGTCTTCGGGGGTGTTTGAGGGTCTCAATTGCGGGGTTGGGTCATCTGACCAGCGCGAAGCCGTCATGCTAAACCGGGCCCGTGTTGCGGATGCGATGGGGGCGCCAACTGGGGCGCTCTTGGGTATGCATCAGGTTCATTCGGCGGATGTGGCTGTGATTGATGCCCTGCCCACAGATCCTGACGCGCCAAGACCCAAAGTTGACGCAATGGTGACCACGAACCCGGATGTGGTGCTTTCTGTCTTAACGGCAGACTGTCAGCCTGTGCTTTTTGCCGACGCTTCAGCCGGTGTGATTGGCGCTGCACATGCAGGCTGGCGTGGCACTCTCGATGGCGTGCTGGAGGCCACGGTCGACGCAATGCTCACATTGGGCGCGAAACGAGACGGCATCCGCGCCGTAATCGGGCCGACCATTTCTCAGCGTGCGTATGAAGTCGGACCAGAGTTTTTTGAGGACTTTCTATCGCAGGATCAGGCAAACGCCCGCTTCTTTGCCCAAGGCGAGGGTGATCGGATGCTCTTTGACCTTCCCGGCCTTGGGCTCGCCAAGCTGCGCGGTGCCGGGATCGACGCCTGTGAGTGGACACGACACTGCACCTATTCAGACCCGGAACGCTTTTATTCATACCGTCGCGCAACGCACGCAAAAGATGCAGACTACGGACGGTTGATTTCCTGTATTCGCCTATAGGTCTGAAACGCGTGCAAATTCCATTCAATTTGTGGCAAATCACACCTGACTGCGCCACAATCCACGTGTGTTTGCACGCCAGCGCCCCTTCCCCGGCGTCATCCAGCACCTTTTACGCATGAAAATCAAACCCGTAGATTCTCTTGCCGCTCCTATACTTTTGATACCGACCGCTCCGCGTCTTTCCATGTATCGGTCATATTCAGACCTCAATGTTCGTCGAAAACAGTCTCCATGAAAGAATTCAACCACCGCCTCAGGTGGACAGGAGACAAAGAATGCTCGCGCAATCACGCTTCGTGAAATCCATCGTTTCGACTTCCAAATCTCAGGATGTGAAAATGCCATGGACACGCGGCGCAACGCGCAAGGCGATGATTGCCCGGCGCCAGAAGGCAACGATTAAGGCTGTTTCTGTCGCCAAATCCGCCTGATCGGTCTCAGACCGTGTCTTGAGCGGCCGCCGGAGAATCCGGCATCCCTGTGGGATTCCCCTGCAGGATTCATAACCCAGTCCAGCCAACCTCTGGCTAAGGCATCTGAAATGCGCGTGTCCAACTTTCTGCGGGTTGCACGTATCGGAATAGATCCTGAAAGGGCGCGAGATTGGGCATAAAGTCACGCGTATGTGCATCGGTGGGGGCCGAAGCGCATGCCAAGAGTAAAGAGGACCGGTAATTTGACCTTACCTCAGTCATTAGAGCGCGCTGCCGCCAACATAGCCAAAGCCAAGCCACTGATGCCGCAGGCTCAGGCGTTACCCGGTGGATCCAAGCCACAGCTACGCCGCTATGAGGTTGCAAGCCTTTTGCCAAACGGTAACCCGGCTGAGACCCGGCACATTGCTCCGGCCCTGCCCCTGTTTGAGCAAGCCTTTACAGCTTTCACACGTGGCTCACTGATTGAAACTGACTTTGGCCCGGTCGCAATCGAGGATCTCTATCCCGGTGACCGCGTGCTGACGCGGGACGGCAGCTACCAGCCATTGATCTGGAAGGGCATGACCACAATGGTGCCCGGCCATAAGGCCGCCACTGGGGCGCAGCTTTCGCTGACCAGCTTCATGGCCGACAGTCTTGGCATGGAGAAACCAATGTCATGCGTGGTGACTGGGCCTTCGGCACGACTCTTGCGCACGCCGATTCACCTGCGGCACGCCGAAGGCGATAGCCCCCTGCTGACGCCTGTGGTGGAATTCATTGATGGCATGAACATCGTCGAGACCACGCCCCCCGCGCCGGTGGACATGTATCATCTCTGCCTTGCGCAACATGCGGTTATCAAGGTTGGCGGGCTTGAGTTTGAAACCTACCATCCCGGCCCAGATGCGCTAAAGCTGGTGAGCTATCCCATCAAGACGTTGTTCTTGAACATGTTCCCGCACGCCGACAAGATCTCCGATTTCGGTGCACTTGCCTTTGATCGGGCCCGCACAACGCAGGCCTGATCACGGGTTCTAATGCTACGGCGAGGCTTGTTCAGGCTTCGCGCGACAAGCGCTCTTCGAGCACATCAAACGGCACACCCGGTTCATCCTTGGCGCCCCGGATGACAAGCGATGTTTTGACACTGGCGACATTTGGCGTGGTCAGCAAATCGCTGGTGAGAAAGCTTTGGAACGTCGACAGGTCTGGCGCCACGCATTTCAGGATGAAATCGACCTCGCCATTCAGCATGTGACACTCGCGCACCAAGGGCCAACTGCGGCACTTTTCCTCAAACGCGCTCAATTCGGCTTCGGCCTGGCTTTCCAGCCCGACCATCGCAAAGACCTGCACCTCAAAGCCCAGTTCACGGTCATTCACTTCCGCATGATAGCCGCGGATCAATCCCGCTTCTTCAAGCGCGCGTACGCGGCGCAAACAGGGCGGCGCAGAAATCCCGACGCGCTTGGCCAGTTCGACATTCGTCATCCGGCCATCGGCCTGCAGCTCCGACAGAATCTTCCGGTCAATCGGGTCCAGACGTGTGGTGACCATTGGGTGGCTTTCTCCTGAAAATTGCGTTTCTTATAGCAGAGACGGGCTGTCACGCAACATTATTTCACAAACTGGCAACATTCTTGTAGCGCTCTTCGCTCTGCTTGGGCGTGTCCATTCACACCTCAGCGCGCTCGCACCTGTGGCAAGAACGAACGAAGGCCTTTAAGCATGCGCGCGTCGCAGTTATATGCAGTCTCCGACGGCGGCAAGACCGCAAGCACAAATCATCTGGGGAAAAACCATGAGCGAAACGCGCCACACAAAGGTTCTTATCATCGGCTCCGGCCCAGCAGGCTACACGGCCGCCGTATATGCCAGCCGCGCGATGCTGCAACCGATCCTTGTGCAGGGCATCGAGCCGGGCGGCCAGCTGACCACCACCACAGAGGTGGAGAACTGGCCCGGTCACACCGAGATTCAGGGTCCTGACCTCATGGTCAACATGGAATCCCACGCCCGCGCCATGGGCACCGAGATCATCGGTGACATCATCACCTCACTCGATACGTCCAGCCGCCCGTTTGTGGCCAAGGGTGACAGCGGCACCACTTATACGGCGGATGCAGTGATCCTTGCCACCGGTGCGCGCGCCAAATGGCTGGGCCTGCCCTCGGAAGAAAAGTTCAAGGGCTTTGGCGTTTCCGCCTGCGCCACCTGCGACGGGTTTTTCTATCGCGGTCAGGAGATCGTGGTGATCGGCGGCGGCAACACCGCAGTGGAAGAGGCGCTGTTCCTCACCAACTTTGCCTCCAAGGTCACCCTGATCCACCGTCGCGACGAGCTGCGCGCCGAGAAGATCCTGATCGACCGGCTGATGAAGAACCCCAAGATCGAGCCGCTGTGGTTCCACGAACTCGATGAAGTGGTCGGCACCGATGCGCCCTTGGGCGTCGAGGCCGTGCGGGTGAAACACACCAAGACCGGCGAGATCACCGAGATCCCGGCCAAAGGTGTGTTCGTCGCCATCGGCCACGCCCCTGCGACCGAGTTGGTCAAAGATGTGCTTGAGACCCATAACGGCGGCTATGTGAAGGTAAAACCCGGCACGACTGAGACCTCAATCCCCGGTATCTTTGCAGCAGGCGATCTGACTGACCACAAATACCGTCAGGCTGTCACCTCTGCCGGTATGGGCTGCATGGCCGCGCTTGATGCAGAACGCTTCCTTGCCGAGCAGGAGTGAACTGGTAAGATTCTCCGGCACCGTCTGGAGAATCTTGTTCGCAGACCAGTCTAACGCTCCATTTGAAGCCGCCCGCGCGCCTGCCGGGCGGTTCCACCACTCCGGTCAGTTTGCGATATACACGTCCCTCACCGCAGAAGGCTGTGGCGTCGCGATCAAACGATATGTCACCGCCCGTGATCCCGCTCGGGTGATCCTCGCGCTAGATGTACGCAATGCCAGCTTACTGGATATCACGCACAACAACGAGGCCTCGATGGTGTGGCAAGATGTTCACGAGAGCGGGCAGCCATCGCCGACTTGGGCTTTTAGCGATCAAGCCCGCGTACATAATGCAGATGGAATTCTATATTCCTCTCGCTCCCGACCCGATTTGACACATGCTGTATTTTTCAACGCGGACATCTTTTCGGGTCGCATGAATACCTGCCAACCTTGGCCAAGAGCCACCGAACCTCGTCTAGAAGAATAGCGAGGGCCACATGGAGGGTTTTGCCTTTAGATGGCAGATAACGGCACTGAGCCGCAGACGTGAGGCATATTAAGCGTGACACAAGCACTTTGGCAGGGAAACTGGGTTCACCGCAGCCGGCTTATCTCCGGCCTTGTGCTGTTCACCTTTGCGTTCTTTCACTTCTTGAATGTCGCGGCGGGCCTCGTTTCGCCCGATTTGATGGAAGCAGTGCAAGAGGTTCGCGAACCCATTAGCAAAAGCCCCCCCGGTCAAGTGCTCCTTTACGGGTCTCTCCTGATCCATGCGGGTCTAGCGCTTTGGCAGGTTGCGATGCGGCGCACTTTGCGGATGACCTTCACACAGTGGCTGCAATTGCTCCTCGGTGTACTGATCCCACTGCAACTGATCCAGCATATCGTACACACCAATTACGCGGCGCGCGTGCAGGGGTATGAGGACGAAATGTCCTCTGTTGTGTTGATGCTGTGGTCCGGCCCCGAAGCCTTACATCAGTATCTGCTGCTGCTGGCGGTATGGATACATGGCTGCATTGGTATCCATATGTGGCTGCGCCTGACCCGTTGGTGGGGGGCGCTGGTTCCCTACATGATCGGTATTGCGGTTCTTATGCCCACCCTTGCGCTTGCCGGGCTGGTGACCGAAGGGCGGCGAATGTGGGGATTTTTTGCAGAACAGGGCTTCGCCCAACAGATCATGGAGGATTACAACTGGCCTGATACGGCTGGGTTTGCACATCTGGCAACGGTCACCAATATCGGCGTTTGCATCTTTTTCTCCCTGCTGTTTGTGGCATTGGCAGCCTTTGGCCTGAGACGCCTCATCCGCCGCACGCGTTCCGTGCGTATCATTTATGAGAACGGTCCAGAAATTGTCGCGGACAGAGGGCTGACGCTCTTGGAAATGTCCCAAATGAAGGGCATCCCCCACCCTTCCCTTTGCGGCGGCAAGGGGCGTTGCACGACATGTCGGGTGATGGTGCTGGCAGGCGGCGATGAGCTTCCGCCTCCAAATGCGGCAGAGGCGCGCAGCCTGGCCGCGATCAAAGCGCCCGACAATATGCGCCTTGCCTGCCAGATCAAACCGAACGCGGCGATGACGGTAAAGCGTCTCTACACCCCCAAGGGCCGCCGCCAGATACATGCCACACAGGGCGAGGAGAAAACCATCGCGGTCTTGTTCCTCGACATTCGCGGCTTTACCGCGCGATCTGCGGATTTGTTGCCGTATGATGTTGTTTTCCTTTTAAACCGGTTCTTTGACGCAATCGTCCCAGAGGTCACCAAAGCCGGGGGCGCGGTCGATAAATATATGGGCGATGGGTTATTGGCCTTGTTCGAAACAGATGACACCGCGAGTTCGGCACAGGCCGCTTTGACCGCCACCGCAAATATCGGCGCGTCCTTGGCTCGGTTTAACCGGTTGTTGGCCTCTGAGGGCGAAGACCCAATTCGCATCGGTATGGGACTGCACACGGGAACCGTTGTTCTGGGAGAGATCGGCGCTGCGGGGCATGCCCCCCGCACATTGATCGGTGCAACAGTAAATGCCGCCAGCCGTCTTGAGGCAAAAACCAAGGAGCTCGGGGTCGAACTTCTGGTCTCGCGGGATGTGTTTGAGGCCGCCAGTTTGTCGCAATCAGAAGCAGAGTATCAGCAGTTTCAACTGAGAGGGGTTGAGAAAGCTGTAAGAGCACTGCCGCTTGAACGCGCATCTCACCTTCAGACAATAATTCTAGGTTCAAATTCACACAGCTGAATGAGTAGCTTTGATCGGCGTATTGCAGTGCCCCGCGAATGCTGTTCTAAATCCCAACCCATTTCCATAACCACCGGCCCAAACACGACAGAATAGGCCCATATTTTCCTTTTTTCCCTGCACCGCTAGACATTCGTCACGCTCAACGAGTATTGCCCAAACCCAGCGCTGCCATTGCGAGAGCGACGCAAGACGAGAGAGATTTCTTATGCCCATGTCGAGTAATCTGGCTCCAATCCCGGAGCTTTATGTATCTTATGATTCCGCACAAAAGCTAAAAGTCGAAGCGGCGGAACTGACCAGCCACGACCTCACCCCGCGCCAGATTTGCGACCTAGAACTTTTGATGAATGGCGGTTTCAACCCGCTCAAGGGCTTCCTCTCCGAAGAGGATTACAATGGCGTTGTAGAAAACATGCGCCTTGCGGATGGCCAATTGTGGCCGATGCCAATTACCTTGGACGTATCCGAAGATTTTGCAGCCTCCATCGAGATCGGTCAGGATATCGCCCTTCGTGATCAGGAAGGCGTAATCCTCGGCACCATGACCGTTACCGACCGTTGGGAGCCTAACAAATCCCGCGAGGCCGAGATGGTTTTTGGCGCGGATGATGACGCGCACCCGGCAGTGAATTACCTTCACAACACCGCAGGTAAAATTTACCTCGGTGGCCCCGTGACCGGCATCCAGCAGCCGGTGCACTATGATTTCCGCGCTCGTCGCGACACCCCCAATGAGCTGCGCGCCTATTTCCGCAAACTGGGCTGGCGCAAGGTCGTGGCCTTCCAGACCCGCAACCCGCTGCACCGCGCCCACCAGGAACTGACCTTCCGTGCTGCGCGTGAAGCGCAGGCCAACCTGCTGATCCATCCGGTTGTCGGCATGACCAAACCGGGCGATGTGGATCACTTCACCCGCGTGCGCTGCTATGAGGCCGTGCTGGACAAATATCCGGCGGCCACCACCTCTATGAGCCTGCTGAACCTGGCGATGCGTATGGCGGGCCCGCGCGAGGCCGTGTGGCATGGGATCATCCGTAAGAACCACGGCTGCACCCATTTCATCGTGGGTCGCGACCATGCAGGCCCCGGCAAAAACTCCGCCGGTGAAGATTTCTATGGCCCTTATGACGCACAGGATCTGTTCCGTGCCCATCAGGAAGAAATCGGCATCGAAATGGTCGACTTCAAACACATGGTCTATGTGCAGGAGCGCGCCCAATACGAGCCCAACGACGAGATCGAGGACAAGGACAACGTCACGATCCTCAACATCTCCGGCACCGAGCTGCGTCGCCGCCTGTCTGAGGGTCTGGAAATCCCTGAGTGGTTCTCCTTCCCCGAGGTTGTGGCAGAGCTTCGCAAGACCAAGCCACCACGCGCTCAGCAAGGTTTCACCGTTTTCTTCACCGGCTTCTCAGGGTCCGGAAAATCCACCATCGCAAACGCTTTGATGGTCAAGCTGATGGAGATGGGTGGCCGCCCGGTGACGCTTCTGGATGGTGATATCGTGCGGAAAAACCTCAGCTCCGAGCTGGGCTTCTCCAAAGAGCACCGCGATCTCAACATCAAGCGTATCGGCTATGTGGCGTCTGAGATCACCAAAAACGGCGGTATCGCAATCTGTGCACCGATTGCCCCCTATGCGGCCACCCGTCGCCATGTGCGGGAAGAGATCGAGCAATTCGGTGCCTTCGTCGAGGTCCATGTCGCCACCTCCATCGAGGAATGTGAGCGCCGCGACCGCAAGGGCCTCTACAAGCTCGCGCGCGAAGGCAAGATCAAGGAATTCACCGGGATCTCTGACCCCTATGACGTGCCGCAGAACCCCGAGTTGAGCGTCGAGACCGAGAATGTCGAGGTCGACAACTGCGCCCATCAGGTACTCTTGAAGCTCGAAAGCATGGGGTTGATCAACGGAAACTGATCACTCACCCGTTATGACCAACGGCCCGACTTTTTGTGCGGGCCGTTTTTTGTTGCCCGCGCATGTTTGCAACTATGTTGGAACAGCGAGGTCGCAGTCAGGCAATAATATCAGGCAGCAGCCGGTCTTCGATCAGTGAGATTTTGTCCTTCAGCACCAGCTTTTGCTTTTTCAGACGCCGAATCGTCAGCGCATCCGCCGTGCCCTTCTCTTCGAGCGCCTGAATGGCCTCGTCGAGATCGCGATGTTCCCTACGGAACACCTCCAGCTCTACCCGGAGGACATCTTCGTTGGCCATTGCCAGATCAGACCGCTTGTTCATTTGCGACTCTTGTTAAGGACAGTGAAACAGTACGCATATTAGGCTCCCTCAGATCGCAGCGCTAGGGGCGACTGTGGAGGGAAAGGTGAACCCGGGACTTGTGAAACGGCAGATACATCCCATATCCTATAACACAGCGGTTGCCAGATTGGGACCGCAAGAAACCGTCGCTTTCGAATTAAGGACGAGAAAACAGTGTCGAAACTTACCTTGGGCTCATACCCGCATATGCTGGGCTTCGAGCAACTGGAACGCCTGCTGGAGCGTTCTGCCAAATCCGGCAATGAAGGCTACCCTCCCTATAATATCGAACAGACCTCCGATCATTCGTATCGTATCACGCTCGCTGTGGCGGGTTTTGCGGAAGAGGATCTGGCGATTACGGTCGAGGACCGGCAACTCGTGATTCGTGGCCGTCAGCGTGACGACTCGGACGGGCGCATCTTCTTGCATCGCGGCATCGCCGCGCGTCAGTTCCAGCGCATGTTCGTATTGGCCGATGGCGTCGAAGTTGGCGAAGCCGTGATGGAAAACGGTCTGCTCCATGTGGATCTGACCCGCTCGCGTCCCGAAACCGTTGTGCAAACCATCAATATCAAAAAGGGGTAAATCATGCAGACACCTGTAGAAATGGCTCAGGTTGGCGGGCGCACCGTCTACGTCAAGACTGTCGCAGTTGCCGATCTGCCCAAAGATGTGCAGGCCTCTGTGCCGGGGCGTACGCAGCTATATGCGGTACATGATGAGGCGGGCGAACAACTCGCGCTCGTTGCAGATCGCAAGATGGCCTTTGTACTGGCCCGTCAGCACGACTACGCGCCGGTCGCTGTTCACTGACATCCGGTTTATAAATTTCGCAGCGCCCCGTCGTTGCCACGCCCCCGCACCTCCCTGAGGCTGCGGGGGTTTTATTTTGCGCTGCACCAATGGGTTCCTCCATGCACGCGGGCTACATGCCACCAACCCCAGCCATTGGTGTGGCGGTTCTCAATGTGAAAAACACCGGTCACTCAAGACTTCGACCCGGCATATGCGTTGCCCGGCTGTTACAAAACCGTTACAGACACGGCGCGCAAAAACGAATGGAGAGGACGGGTGTCCCAAAACGACCTAGAGCCGCGTCACCTTGAAACCCTGGACCGCGACCTTGATCGTCTGTCCTCGCTGGAACAGGCAACGGCCTATGTGGGGCGATCCAACGTCGGGCTCGGGATCGCCTTTGTGTTTATCCTGATCGTCGCCGCCGCGACCGGGCTGATGCTGGGCGATGCCAACAACACGGTGATCGTCGTGATCGCCGCCGCTTTTGGGGCCTATATGGCGCTCAATATCGGGGCGAATGATGTTGCCAACAATATGGGGCCTGCGGTGGGCGCCAATGCAATGTCGATGGGCTTTGCCATCGTTGTCGCCGCCATTTTTGAAAGCGCGGGCGCATTGATCGCGGGTGGTGATGTGGTTTCAACCATCGCCAAAGGTATCATCTCGCCAGAGACCATGGCCACCTCCTCCATGTTCATCGCTGCCATGCTTGCGGCTCTTCTGGCTTCGGCACTTTGGGTGAATTTGGCCACATGGATCGGCGCGCCGGTGTCGACCACCCACGCAGTTGTGGGCGGAGTGATGGGTGCAGGCATCGCAGCTGCAGGGTTTGCAGCTGTGAACTGGGCCAAGATGGGTGCGATTGCGGCCAGCTGGGTCATCTCTCCACTGCTGGGCGGTCTGATCGCAGCCGCATTCCTGTGGTTCATCAAGTCGCGCATCATCTACCGTGAGGATAAGATCGCGGCCGCCCGGACTTGGGTTCCCGTTCTGGTGGGCATCATGGGCGGCGCGTTTGCGTCCTATCTCGCGGTGAAAGGTCTCAAAAAGCTGATCAAAATCGACCTGTCGCAGGCGCTTATGATTGGCGTGGCTGTCGCCATCTTAATTTGGCTGGTTATGATCCCTATCATCCGCAAACAATCTCAAGGTCTTGAGAACCGGAATAAATCTCTGAAGATCCTGTTCTCGATCCCGCTGATCGTCTCTGCCGCCCTGTTGAGCTTTGCGCATGGTGCAAACGACGTGGCCAATGCGGTCGGCCCCTTGGCGGCCATCGTGCAGGCTTCGACTTCGGGTGACTTCACTCATGCCGTTTCGATTCCCTTCTGGGTCATGATCATCGGGGCTTTTGGGATTTCCTTTGGATTGTTCCTGTTCGGGCCCAAGCTGATCCGTATGGTTGGCAGTCAGATCACCAAGCTGAACCCCATGCGTGCCTATTGCGTTGCCCTTTCGGCAGCGATCACGGTGATTGTGGCAAGCTGGCTTGGCCTACCGGTCAGCTCTACGCATATCGCGATTGGTGGCGTCTTTGGTGTGGGCTTCTTCCGCGAATGGGACACTGAGCGCCGCATGCGGAAAACCAAGACCATCACACCTGATGCGCCCCGGATCGGCGCGGATGAGCGCCGCCGCCGCAAACTGGTGCGCCGCTCGCATTTCATGACCATCATCGCGGCTTGGGTGATCACAGTTCCCGCTGCCGCGACACTGTCTGGTGTGTTGTTCATCCTGATCAACCGCATGGTCGGCTAGGCGCGGCCAGCACTTGCTGGAGTTTTCAAACGACCCGCCCAACAGGCGGGTCGTTTTGTTTTTACGCGATGCCCGCTAGTATTCCAGGGACAAGAAGGAGCACGTGAACATGCCCAAACAGGATGTTTTTCACCGCACCGAAGCTGCAATGGGCATGACGCCACAAGTTTGGGCCCGCCATAGCAACCCATGGAGTGGGTGGAGCCGTCTGACCGTGCTGCCGCTTTTTGCCTTAGCCGTCTGGAGTCGCATCTGGCTGGGCTGGGGGGCACTCGGTCTCATCCTGTTGGTCCTTGTCTGGACATGGCTCAACCCGCGCATCTTTGCCACGCCCAGGCGCACCGACAATTGGATGTCGCGTGGTGTGCTCGGTGAACAGATCTGGCTGCGTCAGAAGGATGCGCCCGAATTGCAGCACCATCGCCCTGTTGTGCGAATGCTTACGTTTATCTGCGGTGCTGGGGGGCTGATCTATCTTCTGGGCCTGATCCTGCTCTCACCCGGCCTGACATTCACAGGGCTTGCAGCGGCGATGCTCGGCAAACTCTGGATGCTGGATCGGATGGTCTGGATATCTGAGGATGCAGCACGATGTAAGACAGACCACCCTAGCCAGCCAGATTAGGACATCTCCGGGTGCCCTTCAAACTGTTCGGCAGTGTCACAAATTTCGTACCATGAAGGTTTCTCTGAAACGAATTCATGGAACCGGTTACGGATATCGAGATCGGTATCGAGTGTTTGAGCCGAAATGGGAAAGCTGTCTTCGTTTGATAGGATCTCTCCAAGCGATGTTCCGCAGGTTTTGCAAAAACACCGCGCATATTTATGCGGCGCTTCCGGTTGGTACTGCGCGATATTATCCCGCCCTTGTCGCCATGTCAGACTATCACGGCGAACAAAAACCATTACGTTTGCACCCAGCTTTCGACAACGCGTGCAATGGCACGTCCCCATCATGGATGGCGGCGCATTCAGAGTGAACCTTACCACTCCACAACAACAACTTCCTTCGATCATATGGCATCTCCCTGTCGCTGGCCAATACGTGACCAGATGACAGGAACATAACATGAACATTTAGGGCCTGCCAAGTTTCGTAATGGCGTGTTTAAGATATTTCGCTTCGGTCTGAGACCGAAGCGACCAGCGCGGCACGCGCCCTGCGGGCGCGTGCCGCGCTCACCCCAACTGAGAGGCAGGATCGCATAGGAGCAGATCAACCAGACGACTATGCCATATCCCTAATCCAGCAGCGCTTCCGGCAGGTCTACTGAGCCGCGCATCAAGAGAAACCCTTTTCCTCCGACGCGGATGCCATCTGGCGCATCGGGACGCCCCACAAGTGATACATGCGCCTGACTCGGCCGCCCCATCAGATGCCCCTGCTCGGCAATGAAGCTTGGCTTTGTCATCAAGCCGTGACGCCAAAGATACGCGGCCATCGCGCCAGTGGCTGATCCCGTGAAAGGGTCCTCAGGTGGGCTTGGCGGCAGCATCAGCAAGCGCGAGAAAGTGTCGCCAACGCGCGTAAACCCCTCGAGCGTTACCAAAAACGGCTCCATCACATCTTGGCCATCCGCGCCCAGAGCCTCGCCCAATGGCGCCATCGCTGCTGCATTCAGACGCGCCGCCCTCAGGCTGTCTTGATCCTTCAGTACCGTAATGCAGAACGGAAGACCGGTTGACACCAGTTGCGGCTGACCGAGGATTGCTGCCTCAGGTAAATTGATAGCTGCCGCCACCGGTTCAAGGTCCGGACATGGGCCGAAGTGCGGGGCAACCTGCTGCATCACAATTTGATCGCCGTCCAGTTCAACAGGCACAATTCCTGCAGCTGTCTCCAGCGTGATCCGCTGCCCCGAGATCAGCCCGCGATCCCGCATCGCTGCAACCGTGGCAATGGTAGGATGTCCTGCAAAAGGGATCTCCCGGCTCGCGAGGAAATACCGCACTTTGACATCTGCGATGTCCGAGGGGCCGGTAAACGTACATTCAACCAGCGAGGTTTCCCGCACATAAGCGCAGGCAACCTTCTCGGGGAGCTGAGCCCCGCCATGCACCACCGCACAGCCGTTGCCACCAAAGGGGCGGTCCGTAAAGGCATCGACCCAGTCAAATTGAAATTCTGGCATCTTTTGCGTCCCGAGATAGTGATTTTCGACAGGCAAACACCCATGCCCGCAAAGCTCAAGCTGTAGCGCTGTGCCGATACAATTGAGACGGCACGCAGCAAACAAAGAGATATGCGCGAATCGCGGGGCGGGCCGCACCAAAGCACAATTGATAAACCCCGGCACCGTTTGGCGGAGGGTTCTTCGCAACCGCAGCAAATCTCGCGCCGCAACGCATTGCCATTTTGGTCATTTTCGCTAAGGTGCGCGCTCCTTCCACTGTAGAGGCGAGATATGGCCGACATCAAAGTAGGGATCATCATGGGGAGCCAGTCCGACTGGCCCACGATGAAGGAAGCAGCCAACATCCTTGACGAGTTGGGCGTGGCCTATGAGACGCGCATCGTCTCGGCCCACCGCACGCCGGATCGGCTGTGGGACTACGGTAAGACCGCGGCCGATCGCGGCTTGCATGTTATTATCGCGGGCGCAGGCGGCGCGGCGCATTTACCCGGCATGATGGCGTCCAAGACCCGCGTACCTGTGGTGGGGGTACCGGTGCAAACCCGCGCGCTCTCCGGTGTGGATAGCCTTTACTCCATCGTCCAGATGCCAAAGGGTTTTCCGGTTGCAACCATGGCGATCGGTGCCGCCGGTGCCGCCAATGCAGGACTGATGGCAGCTGGCATTCTCGCTACCGGAGATCCAGAACTAGCAGCCCGCCTTGATGCGTGGCGCGATGCCCTTGCCGCATCTATCCCCGAGGAGCCAACCGATGACTGATCTCGACCAAATCCTCGAACCCGGTGCCGTTATTGGCATCCTTGGCGGTGGCCAGCTTGGTCGTATGCTGTCTGTTGCAGCCTCACGGCTCGGCTTTACCACCCATATTTTTGAACCTGCTGCCAATCCACCCGCCAGCCATGTGGCTGACAAGGTGACCACTGCAGACTACGAGGACGAAGCTGCGCTGCGGGCCTTTGCCGAAACGGTAGATGTGATCACCTACGAGTTTGAAAATATCCCCACCTCGGCTCTCGATATCCTTGAGGATCTGAAACCGATCCGCCCAGGTCGCGAGGCGCTCCGGGTGTCGCAAGATCGCCTGACCGAAAAGACATTTCTTCAAGATCTGGGCCTTGCGACGGCTCCCTTTGCTGAGGTCAATGACGCGGCCAGCTTGGATGCCGCGCTCGAACAGGTTGGCACCCCTTCGATCCTGAAAACCCGTCGCTTTGGCTATGACGGCAAGGGTCAGATACGCATTATGCACCCAGAAGAAGCCCCTGAGGCGCTGGCCGCGATGCAGGGTGCTCCGGCGGTGCTTGAGGGGTTCGTGCCCTTCAGCCATGAGGTGTCGGTCATTGCCGCACGCAGCCTCAACGGCAAAGTGGCCTGCTATGATCCCGGTGAGAATGTTCACCTCGAAGGGATCCTCAGCACCACCACTGTTCCTGCGAACCTTACAACCGGTCAAAGTATGGACGCGGTTCTCATGGCAGGTAAAATCCTGAACGCGCTGGATTATGTCGGCGTTCTGGGGGTCGAGATTTTCGTTACAGGCCATGGGCTGGTGGTCAATGAGATCGCCCCCCGGGTCCATAACTCCGGTCATTGGACCCAAGAAGGCTGCACTATCGACCAGTTTGAACAACATATTCGGGCAATCGCCGGCTGGACCATCGGCAATGGTGCGCGTTACGCCGATGTCGTGATGGAGAATCTGATCGGTGAAGACGTCGAACGCATTGCCGACCTCGCACGCGACCCGGATTGTGCGATCCACCTCTATGGTAAGGCCGAGGCCAAACCCGGCCGCAAGATGGGACATGTCAACCGTGTCATCCACACTGAAGGTCGCGACGGGTACTGACGGGTGCCCTAGTCATTTGGCCATATGGCCAAATGACTGCGCCGCACGGAGGGCCTATAAGGGCCTGACGCGCGGCGCGCCCCTGCCCGCCGCAGGCGCATGTGGTACAGATCGGAGCTGGGGGCGCTGCCCCCAAACCCACGAGATATTTATGAAAAGATGAAAGCCTATTGGGATGCGCTCTCAGGCCAGGAAACGTGCTGCAATCGCTCCATTCATGTAGCTCACACATCCGCCCGAGAGGGTTGCCGCAACCTGATCCTGCGCATCAAGGATCACCAGATCGGCGCGTTTGTTTGCTTCCAGTGTCCCGCGATCCCTGAGACCAAGCACCCGGGCCGGACCAGAAGACACAAGCCCCCAAGCGCGCTCCAGAGGCAAAAGCCCCGACTTTTCCAACATCAGCGCAGCACGGCGCGGGCTTGGGTAGTGGTAGTCTGACGCGAGTGCATCACACAGCCCCATGGTGATCAGATCCAATGCGGAGGCATTGCCTTTGTGACTGCCTCCACGCACCACATTGGGTGAGCCGAGGATAATGTGATCCCCCGCAGCCCGTGCCGCTTCGGCGGCCTCAGCGGTCTCGGGAAACTCTGAAATCCGTGCGCCCCGCTCGCGCCAGTTTGCCCGATCATTTGCGGTGTGATCATCATGGCTCCCAATCCGGACGCCCTTGTCGTTAAGTATCTTACAAAGCGCATACAGAGCGGCAGGCACGTCATCTTTGCGGGCATGCAGGTCCAGCAGCATTTCAAAGTGCTTTTCCGGGTTTCGCCCGGCCTTCAGCGCCTGACCGGTCAAGCGTGGGGGCTTCTTTCCCTCTGCAAGCCGATCATGCGGCAGGTGATCATTGAACACCACATAGGGCACACCCCATTTTGAAATCTGCTCTGGTAGATCCGCATAGGCATCAAGCAGGTGGATCTCAAACCTCAATTGCGGAATGAGATCGGTGACCAAATGCTCGCGCACTTCGGCAATTCCGGCAAAAACCTCGGCGGCAAACTCTGGTCCGCGCAAGCCCCCTTCCCAAGAGTAGAACTGCGCAAGTACACCTGTGGTGATGCCATTGGCGGCAAGCTCGGCCTCAGTCGCGCGGATGCCCTCAGCCATCTGTTTCATTGCGCCGCGACGCGGCGCCACGTGGCGCTCAAAACCGTCACCATGCAGATCAATAATACCCGGCAGGATGCGATAACCGCTGAGATCAATTTCTCTGGCCTCACGGACATCTTGCAGGACACCATCTGCAAGACCTATTGCCCCGCCCAGTTCCAAACCGTCTGCGCGCAGCACATCCGCGCCCACCAACCGCAGCGCAACCGTTCCTTGTCCACTCATGTCCTAGTCCAACCCGTTGAGGCCACCATCCCAATCGCGACCCAATACCCCATCGAGCCAGCCAAGCGAAGGCTCAAAACTCCCGGTCTCGATAAACTGCACCACCTGTGCAATCACACGCGGGTTGTTCATCAGATAAGTATGTGTCACCGGCAGGACCAACTGGCTTTTCATCCCATCAACCGCTGTGCTTGCAACCGACACTTTGCCATCGTCCGGTCCGGGGATCAGCGCAGAAAAAACAGGGTTCAACGATTGATTGCCCGCGATCACGCCAACCGGATAATCCACTGGCGGCAAGCGTTTGGGCAGGCTGTTTGGGCCAGTTCCCAGCTCTCGCCCTGCGGGCCCGTGTATCAGATCAAAAACCGCCCAATCGCCCATCTCGTCGACCAGTTCGCTACCCTGATTGGGAGGCGCAAGCATCACTACACGACCAAGTGTCACCGGCCGGGTATGAGACAGCCAGTAACGCACGAGAATACCGCCCATCGAATGGGTGACCAGATTGACCGGTTCCTGTGTACAGGCATCAAAGGCGCGCGGCAGCACCGCATCCGCAAGGCGTTCAACCGTGTATTCCGTCGAAGGATAACCCGGTCGCACAACTTCATAGCCTCGGGCCACAAGGGCTTCTTCCATCAACAGAAAAGAGGTTTCAGTGCGCGCCAGTCCATGCAGAAGGATGACGCATCCTTTCTGCGCCTCCACATCACCGGTTTCGGGTATATGCGATTGCAGTGGTACCTCTTGTGCACAAAGCGGAGAGGCAAGACTGAGAAGCAAAAAAGCAAGGCATTGTCTGATCATTCACAGCACATAGGCACTCTCATACGATCAGGAAAGCCCCTGCCCTTCTGGAACCTTCCTGCGTGGGCGTGCAGGACACAGGATCACCGTTGCAATCCCGCCTAGCACAGCAGCCGTGCCTAACAGCAATCGGGTGCCCACGGGTTCGCCAAGGATCACCGCGCCTGCAAAAATGGCAATGACAGGCACACTCAACTGGACGGTGGCAGCCACAGGGGCGGGTATCTGGGGCAAAACCCGATACCACAGAGTGTACCCCAACCCCGACGTCACCGCACCAGAGATCACCGCGAGCAAACAGCCAAAAGCCGTGACCACAGCGCCGCCATTTAAGAACCAAACCACGGGCAGGATCATTCCAGTCGCAAGAAGGAAATTCACAGCACTGGAGGCAAGCGGCGTTGTCGTGCCTCGTCCAACCAGACTGTAAATGCCCCAACCAAGCCCCCCTGCCCCCATCAACAGGACAGCCCAAAGCGGTGCAGCGGTTTCCCCGCCCGGCCACACCACATACGCAAGCCCCGCAAGTGCGACACAGGCACCAAGAATTTGCGCGGCAGACACAGGCTCACGCTGAACAAGGCTCCAGCCAAACATCGAAACCTGCACAACGCCAAACAGCACCAACGCGCCAAGCCCCGCATCCAGCGCGACATAAGCGACTGAGAAACCAACCATATAAAGGGTGAGCGAAGCACCTCCGGCCAACGATCGTCGCCAACCGTCGGTCGGGCGTTGTCCCTGCACGAGACACAAGGCCCAGAGCGTCACCGCCCCCGACGCCAATCGCAACAGCCCAAAACCAGTGGCGTCCATATGTCCCGGTCCAATCGCCCATCGTCCCAGAATGGAATTCGCCGCAAAGGCGATCATAACGAGTGTTGTGAGGGCGATCAGCCGCATGGATATGTCCAACGCAATAGTTTCACCGACCTTCAAGAGGCCTCGGGCAACGAGCCCGCCACGCGCCGCTTTGTCAAGGAACAGTCAGACACAAATATGTGGACCACCCCGCTTGGTTGCACATCAATAGCCCACCCTTTGCCTCACCGTTGGTATCATCCACGGCACCGGGGCAGAGATCACCTCTGCCCCGGCTACTTTAGAAAATGGGAGGAGGGTACCATTTCGGCGGATCTGCACGATCATATGTCGATGGTAAGCCAATATCCGCGCGAAGATGCGCGTTGAGGCTTGCATCGATCACACCAGCACGCGGAGGCCGCGTGATCAGGATCATGCGCACCGCCAGCACCAACCGACGTATCAGGCTGAGGTTGCGGAAGTGCTCCTCGACAACAAGGCGAGCAAGCATTGGGTTGGGTGCCATGTCAGGCAAAACAGGGTTAGGCGTCATGAAAACTCTCCCCCGGCACACCGGGGCTCCTATCGTGTTGAGTTTGAAAAAGTGATGGATCGATACACTGATGCCCGGTGAATGGGCGGAGGTGTTGAAATTCCCTCAGTGCGAGCAAACCTGTGACAAAAAACATCACAAGCACACGCCATGAGCGAGTGAACTTCAAAGATCTATCAACAAGTGGAAGTGGTGTTCAGCTCAATCCAGAGCCGATCGAATGAGATCGTTCAGCAGGTGCCTGCTGGTCGACCCATATATGCGCCGCCCACGTATAGGCCTGCACCAAATTGATCGGCCCAAACAGCGGAAGAGCGCATCTTGATCACAAAATTGGTCATAGGTGCCTCCTTCTGCCTTGGGTTGAACACAAGCGTCTCGTAACATGGCGGTACAAAATTCAGGTAGCGATAAATTGTGCCGACACAATCACTGTGGCCGCTCGGCAACTCTGCCGATGGCAAACGACGAAAGAAGCGCAGATGACAAAAGCGCAAGTTGCATCCGGGACAGATCGCCACCACGTGGCAGCGATACTTACACGTCACGCCCCCGAATGGGCCGCCCTGCATATGTTACGCGGCAGACACTGGCTCAGCTGCACCTCCTGCGCTGACGCGACAGCGACTTCAGGCCTTCGCAACACAAAAAAGGGCCGCCCAAAGGCGACCCTTTCGGCCCCGAGGGGCCATCATCCAAGACTGGATGGCGTGACTTACATCATGCCGCCCATGCCGCCCATGTCGGGCATGCCACCTGCAGGTGCCGCGCCTTCTTTGGCCGGTTTGTCTGCAACCATGGCCTCAGTCGTGATCAGCAGACCCGCGATGGAGGCTGCGTCTTCCAGTGCGGTGCGGGTCACTTTGGCCGGATCGATCACGCCGAAGGAGAACATGTCGCCATATTCTTCGGTCTGCGCGTTGAAGCCGAAGTTCTTGTCTTCGGATTCGCGGATCTTGCCTGCAACCACAGCGCCGTCGACGCCTGCGTTTTCAGCGATCTGACGCAGCGGTGCTTCGAGCGCGCGGCGCACGATTGCAATACCTGCGTTCTGGTCTGCGTTCACACCGGTCAGACCGTCGAGGGATTTGCCGGCTTGAACCAGAGCAACACCACCGCCAACGATCACGCCTTCCTGCACAGCTGCGCGGGTTGCGTTCAGAGCATCGTCCACACGGTCTTTGCGCTCTTTCACTTCGACTTCGGTCATGCCGCCGACGCGGATCACAGCAACACCGCCTGCCAGTTTGGCAACGCGCTCTTGCAGCTTCTCACGGTCGTAGTCAGAGGTGGTTTCTTCGATCTGAGCGCGGATCTGAGCAACGCGTGCTTCGATCTCTGCTTTCTCGCCCGCACCGTCAACGATGGTGGTCTCGTCTTTGGTGATCTGGATTTTCTTGGCGGTGCCAAGCATGTCCATGGTCACGGACTCAAGCTTCATGCCGAGGTCTTCGGAGATCACTTGACCACCGGTCAGGATCGCGATGTCCTGCAGCATGGCCTTGCGGCGATCGCCGAAGCCCGGTGCTTTGACAGCTGCGATTTTCAGGCCGCCGCGCAGTTTGTTCACAACCAGAGTTGCCAGCGCTTCGCCTTCAACGTCCTCAGCAATGATGAGGAGCGGCTTCTGGGACTGGATCACTTGCTCAAGGAGCGGAACCATCGGCTGCAGGGAGGAGAGTTTCTTCTCGTGCAGCAGGATGAGGCAGTCTTCGAGCTCTGCGGTCATCTTGTCGGCGTTGGTCACGAAGTAAGGCGACAGGTAGCCGCGGTCGAACTGCATGCCTTCGACAACATCGGTCTCGGTTTCCAGACCTTTGTTTTCTTCGACGGTGATCACGCCGTCGTTGCCAACTTTCTGCATCGCGTCTGCGATCTGACGACCGATTTCAGCTTCGCCGTTTGCAGAGATGGTGCCGACCTGAGCAACTTCGTCAGAATCTTTGACTTCACGCGCCATGGCTTTAATCGCTTCGACAACTTTGTCGGTTGCCAGATCGATGCCGCGCTTGAGGTCCATCGGGTTCAGGCCCGCTGCAACCTGCTTCAGACCTTCGCGAACGATGGACTGAGCCAGAACGGTCGCGGTGGTGGTGCCGTCACCGGCTTCGTCGTTGGTGCGGGAAGCAACTTCCTTCACCATCTGCGCGCCCATGTTCTCGAACTTGTCTTCCAGTTCGATTTCCTTGGCCACGGAAACACCGTCTTTGGTGATGCGCGGTGCGCCAAAGGATTTTTCCAGAACCACGTTGCGGCCTTTGGGGCCGAGGGTCACTTTAACAGCGTCTGCGAGGGTGTTCACACCCTTCAGCATACGGTTGCGGGCATCGGTGTCGAATTTGACGTCCTTAGCAGCCATTTTTTCAGTCTCCTTGAGAATACTGTAGTGTTGCGCGATGTGGGGTGTGTCGGAGCGGAGCTCAGACGATCACACCCATGATGTCGCTTTCTTTCATCATCAGCAGCTCTTCGCCGTCGACGGTGACTTCGGTGCCGGACCATTTGCCGAAGAGGATTTTGTCACCCTCTTTCACGGCCATCGCGATCAGCTCGCCGCTGTCCTTGCGTGCACCTTCGCCACACGCGACAACAACGCCCTCGGACGGTTTTTCCTTGGCGCTGTCGGGAATGATCAGACCACCTGCGGTTTTTTCTTCGCTTTCGGTACGGCGAACCAGCACACGGTCATGAAGCGGTTTCAATGCCATCTTTGCAGCTCCTCAAAAGGCTCAAAGTGTTTTCCTTTCCCCACGCCCAGAATGGGCCGCGGAGACGTTAGCACTCACCTCAGTCGAGTGCTAACTGCGGAATAGTTAGGCATAGCGAAATCGCGAGTCAACATGAGGCGACCAGAAAATTTGCGGTTCTTTGTGACAGCCAAGGCTGACGTATGCGAGGGGCGCTGCCCCTCACACTCCCCGGGATATTTCTCGTTAGAAGAAAAACAAAAGGCCCTCAGGTCATTTCGTCTTTGGCTGGGCGGGTTCCCGTGTGGATGAGAGCCAGCTTTGATGCTCAGTTCGCCCCATATCGGTCAGCGCATAAATTCCCTTCTCTACCCGCTCAAACCAGCCATAATGATTGGAATACATCACTTGCGTTGCACGCGCGATTCCAGTGGTTTTGACAATGTCTGCGCCGCGAGCGGGGCCGTATTCCAAAAGATACAATGCGCAGGTCAGCGCATCCTGGCGATACCCTGTCATCAGCCCACCGCGAGTCGCCCCACCGGTATTGGGATCGCCTTGGATGCGCGCAAATTCGCGCAGCAAGCGAGCAGTTTTCACCTTGGATTTGCGCGGCGCATAAGGTCCGGGATCGCAATGAACCTCAGTACGTCCATCCGCACGTACAGTGATCAACCCCAGCCCCAGACGGCGGCAAAGTGCAAGATTGTCTTTGAGAGTTCTGCGCGCGACTTTGCCGGTGGGGCGCGGTACAGCGATGTATACCGTATCTGATACCGCCAGTCGCGTAATCGCCTGATGGAACAAGCTCAGTGAAAAGCGCAGTTTCAGCTCTACAACCACCGGGGCCTCGCCACCGCGGATCGCGACCACATCGGCAGCCCCGACCTCGCCCTTCACCTCATAGCCTTGCGCCTCAAGCAGCGCTTTGACCGGGGCATATAGATCCTGTTCACGTTCCATCACGGCCATGCTTGCCCCGCCCCGGTCGCAATGGCAATGTAGCACAACAGGAAAATTTCGAGCGGTGCGTCATGACTGGATTATTCTCTCGCCTCCGTCCCGTAGGGGGCTGGTTGGCGCGACCTTTGAAACCGTGGCGCACCGCCCCAAGGGTTCGCCGCCTGTTGGTCAACGCGTCGATCTGTCTGCTGCCCCTGAGCATGGCGAACCCGCTTCAGGCAGCGTGCACTGGTACGGATCTGCGCCAGACCGCTTCGCCCGAACTGCTTCGCGAGGTTCACGACGAGCTTGTTCGTACGCCCTATGCAAAAGGGTTGAGCTGGATTGCAACCAAAGACGAGCGTCGGCTGCGTATCATCGGTACCATGCATCTTAATAACCCCCGTCACGACGCCTTGGTTGCACATATGACCCCAGCCATTGAACACGCAGATGCCGTGCTTTTGGAAGTGAACCGCGAGGACAAAGCCCGGCTGAACCGCGCGCTGTCTGAGACTCCTTCGATGGTATTCATCACCGATGGGCCAACGTTGATTGACCGGCTGCCACAAGAAGATTGGCAGCATATCGCGGCTCAAGCCAGTGCTGCAGGCATTCCGCCCTTCATGGCCGCAAAGATGCGCCCGTGGATTCTGTCGTTATCGCTGTCGGTTCCGCAATGCGCCCGCACCATAAAAGATGTGACCGACGGCCTTGATGCAAAGTTGATGCAGGTTGCCGAAGCAGCGGATGTGCCAACATTGTCGCTCGAAGATCCACTTCGGCTGTTTCAAATGTTGGATGCGGCGCCATTGGAGGAACAAGTCGAAGAACTCCGCAGCTACATCGCCATGATGGGGGTTGGGCCGGATGATTTCTACACAATGGTAGAGAGCTATTTTGACGGCGAGGTGCAGGAATACACCCTGTTGCAGCTCAAGCAGTTTCTTACAGCCGAAGGCGAAGTACCTCTAGCGGAGCGTCAGGCTCAACTCGACGAGTTGCTGGAAACGCTCCTTTATCAGCGCAACCGCGATTGGATTCCCGTAATCGAAGCCACGGAGGGTGCGCAATTGGTCATTGCAATCGGGGCTGCCCATCTGCCCGGCGACCAAGGCGTGCTGGCCCTGCTGGAGGCCGAAGGCTACCAGATAGAAAGGGCACCGCTGTGATTGCCCGATTGAGAAAGCAACATCTGCTTCAGCGGCTGACACAAGGGCTGCGTAGCGCAGCTGTGATATTGCTCCTGTCGTCCTTCTCCCTTGGAGCTGGCGCAACGGACGCCGCCGCCCGATGCGGAGGCATAGATTTGCGTGATCACCTGACCGACAGCGCCCGGACACGACTTGACGCTGATCTGGCCAAAGTGCCCTATGCCCTCGGAAATCACTGGATTGCCACGCGCGGCGCGCAACGTATCGATGTGATCGGCACCCAACACAGCGGCGATGCGCGCATGTCATCCATGATGCGGCGTATACGACCTTTGATCCGTCAGGCGAACGCGGTCTTTCTGGAAGTGACCGAGCCGCAAATGATCGCGGCCGATAGTGACCAAAGCGCTTTGGCCCGGTATTTTCTGCTGCCTCCCGGTCAGCGACTTGATCGAATGATGCCCGCAGACGACTGGACGCTTCTGACCGCGCGCCTCGCGGTGCTTGGGATCGCGCCCGAGGCAGCTGCGAGAATGCAGCCGTGGTATCTCTCGGATTTCCTCACTGGCACCGACTGCCGCAAGCGCGGCTTTGGCAGCCGGCGGGGGCTGGACGACCGCATCGAGCGCACCGCCCGAACCGCCGGCACCCCGACATTGGGATTAGAAGCCCCAGAGGCTGGGCTGGCGGCGCTCGCCTCAATGCCGCTGCCTGATCAAGTCAAGATGTTGCGTTTTGATCTGCGCAGCGAAACCCGGCGCGAAGACCTTTACATCACCCTGTCAGAATCCTTCTTCGACGGTCGCCTCACCGAAGGTCGCATCCTGCTGAGTTGGATGATCTACCGCGATCTCGACGTGCCCCGCCGAGAGGTGCATCGGCTCCTGGCAAGTTTTGATCGCGTTGTGCTGGAAAAGCGCAATCGCGCTTGGGTCAAACGGCTCACGGCACGGCAGGAGCCACGTCTTGTTGTCGCGGTGGGGGCTGCGCATTTGGCGGGGGACACCGGGCTTTTGAACATGTTGCGCCGTGCCGGGTATCAACTGACGCCAGCACAAGACTGATCACGCCCGTGATCATGCCCGGTCAGCGCCCCGCCAGTGAGAACGCAAGGATCGGGATGGCGTTTTGCGCGCAGATTCCGTTAATTTTTGCTTCGACGACCTGCCCCGCGCCAAGGTAACTGGCGTTGGGGGTAAGAAGCTGTGGTTGATTATCAACGGTAACCAGGGGCGCATTATCGACATAGAGCTGCGCCGACAGATCGCTGCACCCTGCAGTGCTGTAAAACGCGATGGAAAACTCGCGTTCTTTGGCAAAGCCACCCAGCAGGATGTTATCGCTGGGACGTACATCCACATGCACCGTATCTAGAGGTGTACCAGAATCGCGCATTGCCACCCAGTCGCATTGCACGACCTGACCTGCACCCGCTTCACGTAGCGCGAGTTGTCGCGCCTCTACAAACGCCGCACCACTTTCGTTGATCGGCCAGCGGTACTCCCCGGCCTCTGTCACCAGCAGAAAGCTGGGGAACTCCTGATCGTTGGAAATCCCCTCGCATGTAATCTTGATCAGGCGGCGCTCAGTCAGCCCATTGATGATCCACTGTTTGTCGACATCCACGCTGCGCCAACTGCCACTATAAAATGGCTGCGGCGAGGCATCGCTCTTTACCGCGTCGTTGCTGTCCTCCGCCAATACAGAGGTCGCCCCCAAGAGAAGAATAACCGCGCTGGCAATGTGGGTTTGCAATGTGCTCGTCATTTAAAATATCTCCACGACTAAGGGATACGGCAAGTGCCACATATCAGGATAGGCATATGAGGCATTTCCCAGCAAGCACGTGCGCTCCAACACCGAACCCAGCCATGCGCTGCGCAGGAACCGGGGGCGCGACTGACGCGGGGTGACAAACCATGCGTCCCTGTTATAAGGCGCGGCAACAGACCCCGTCAGACAGGATCGTATTCATGACCATTCAAGTTTTCGGCCACAAATCTCCCGACACCGATTCCACCGGCTCCGCCATCGTCTGGGCTTGGTATCTGAACGAGGTGAAAGGCGAAGCGGCAACCCCCGTCCTCTTGGGCGAACCCAACACCGAAGCCGCCTTCATGCTGAAGCGCTGGGGCTTTGAGAAGCCCGCCATCATCGCCGACATTGAAGCCGACGCACCGGTCGTGATCGTTGACACCAACAACCCGGCAGAGCTTCCAGCCTCCATCAACTCTGCCGATATCCGGGCGATCATCGATCACCACAAACTGGTCGGCGGTCTGGAAACCAAAGGCCCAATTGACATCACCGTGCGCCCGCTGGCCTGCACCGCCACCATCATGCATGACCTGATGGGCACCGATGCAGACCGCATGCCCGAGGACATCAAAGGTGCCGCGCTGACCTGCATTCTGTCGGACACGCTGGAGTTCCGCTCCCCCACCACAACCCCGCACGACCGCGCCGTGGCGGAAAAGCTGGCCAAAGACCTCGGCCTCGACATTGCTGACTACGCAGCAGAGATGTTCGCCGCCAAATCCGATGTCTCTGCGTTTTCCGACGCCGAGCTGATCCGTATGGACTCCAAGGAATATGAGGTCGACGGCACCAAGTTCCGCGTCTCCGTTCTGGAAACCACCGCTCCGGAAATCCCACTGGGTCGCAAGAACAGCCTGATGGAGACGTTCAAAACTGTGCAGGCCGAAGATGGCGTCGATCAGGTGCTGCTGTTCGTGGTCGACATCCTGAAAGAAGAAGCCACCCTGCTGGTGCCAAATGATCTGGTGAAAACCGTGGCAGAGAAGAGCTTTGGTGCCACAGTTGAGGGTGACCTCGTGGTGCTGCCCGGCGTGATGTCGCGCAAAAAGCAGATCATCCCGAACCTCAAGGTCTGATAGACCGCACAACCACCTGCAGATAAGAGCAAGGCCCGCTGCTTTCAGCGGGCCTTTTGGTTTCTCTTTCGAACTTTGCCGATCCCAGACGGGAACTCAGTTGGCGTTGCGCAGACCGACCTGACCATCGATTTGGGCTTTGGTTGCCAGAACTGTTGCTACGCGCCTGCGATCTGGTGGATGGGTGCCCCAAATCGAATAGCCGCCCCCCGACCCGCGGGCCGCTTCTGACCGCGCGAAAAACTTTGCTCCCTCGACCGGATCATAGCCCGCATCATAAGCGATCCGGGTTCCAAGAGTGTCGCTTTCCAACTCATACGATTGCGAATAGACAATTCCGCCCGCGCTAGCGCCAACGCCCATACCGATCCCCACAGCATCACTGCTGTCGCCAACGATACCGGCCAGCGCGCCACCAATGAGCGCACCAGCGAGCACTTGTTGCTGCTGCTTTTCGACATGCCTGCCGATCAGGTGCCCATATTCATGCGCGAGCACAAAGGCGACCTCATCATCGCTTCCGGTGTCCTGAATAAGCGGCAAGGAGATCCGAATGATAGGTTGCCCATTCTGATAGGTGAAATAGGCGTTGCGTTCATCCATCTCGCGATCAATGGCGATATCGACGTTGCAATTTACACCGGTCTTGAGCCGCAAACAGGTCTCACGTCCCGCACGCATCACACGGGGTTCGACACGCGCGAAACGTGCTTCAGCGGCGCTGCGCGACAGGGTTTTTGGGGGCGGGCTTTGGCGCGCCTCGGCAAAAAGCCGCGCGGCTTCGTCAGAGTATGCACCTCCCGTATCCGGCAACTCGTAAGTTGTTCCACAGGAGACCGCTGTAAGAAGTCCCGCCACCATCAACGCGGGTAAGGGAAAGCGCGAAAAACGGTTTAACATCATCTCTCTACTTTTGCATCTGGCGGCACGCCAAGACTAGATCGCCAAGAGATTACCACCCCCCGCTGCCACCACAAGAGAAAGAAGCCACCGCTTTGCCAAAGGTATACCCCCGGCAGCGATGTGCGCCTGCAAACTGCTCAAACGGCGACGAGCTGTGCCAGATGGGCGTTCAAATCATGTCCAACGCCGGTTGCATTCACAGTTTCAAAATAATCATGCCAACCAGACGCGGCGATCCCGTCCACCAAAGCCCTCATGGCCTCCGCATCGGGTGCGCGCCAGATGGCAAAAAACTGCTGCGTTGGCGCATGAAGCATATCTGCATCCACCTTGCCCAACGCCAGCGGCTCGATACCAAGCTCCATCAAAGGCCCCATGCCCGCACCGATCCCATCAAAAAACTGACGCCGCGCCTCGGCATCAAGGTTCAGCCACGCGGGCTTAGGGGAATAAAGCTCAGCTAAATAATGCGACATTGGTGTAGTCCTTTGAAATCATGTTTGTTTCTTTTTTGCGATAGAGCGCAGAGCGCGTTTGCAGATACGGGCTGTGGCCGGAGTGCCGTTCTCTTGTTGCCAGCGATCACATAGAGATTGCACCCATCCCGGCTGATCCTTGCTGGCATCGTTGAGCCAATTTCCCACGGAATCCTGTACGTAGGCCGCAGGGTCCGCTCGCAGGGGCTCTAAAACCGGCAGAGCCTGCTCGGGGCGTTGACGTAACGGGGTAAGGTGCGCGCACCATACCCCGCGCGGGCGAATGGCCTCTGATGCAAAACGTCGAATGCGCTCGGAGGGATCAAGTGCCCAGACGCTCAATTCTGAAATCGCATCATCAAGGTCTGCTGCAATATAGGGGCGCACCGCAAGCCACGCCCATTCGCGAACCCCGAAATGTGCATCATCTGCCAGACATCGCATGGACATAAGCCGTGTGCGCAGGGGCATCTCCTCTTGTTCGGCGATGAGATAGCAAGCCCAGCCGCGCAGAGTGTCCGATTTGTGCTGACAAAGCGCTGCGCCCATGCCCTGCGGGTAGGCATCGTGGATCAACTTCGCCGCCAAGGCCATGCGGCGCGTGATCCCCGCCCCGGAGGCGGCTCGCATTGCCGATAGCCGCTCTTGCCCGATGTCGGGAAAGGTTGCGCGCATGAGCGCTGCAAAATCCACGGCAAGACACTCCGTAAGTGTCGTGGACTCGGCCTGACCCGTGTTTAACAGGTTAAGGCGCTCTGACGGGATGTCTGCGACACGCATTTAGGCACCCTCAGCGCTCGGCGTATCGGTGTGTTTACCCTCCGCCAGATTGTGCCTGACCCGCGCCAACAGGTCTGAGAGCGTCTTGCGATCCTGTGGTTCGAACCCATTGATCAACGATGCAATCCACTGACTGTGCTCGTCGAAAAGCGCGTCTGCCAAGACTTGCCCGGATGGGGTCAGCGTCACCAAGATCTTGCGCCGATCCTCGCGATGGGCCTGCCGGGACACATATCCGTCGCGCTCCAACCCATCGAGAAGGCCGGTTACCGTGGCGCGCGTCACCCCCGCCCGTGTCGCAAGCTCATGCGGGGCGAGCCCTTCGGATCGATCGTGCAACAGGCAGAGCAACACAAATTTCCCTTCGGACAATCGGTGCGGTGCAAGCCGGAGGGCGCATGAGCGGTCTATTGCGCTTGCCAAAGCCAGCACTTCAAAACAGAGACGAATGCCACCGGCATCCCCCCGGCCCCGCCTCTGTGCCTCTGCGATCATTGAGATATGTTTTTGTTCCAGCGATTTCATATGGCACCTTATGATTAGGTGCCATACTAAAATCAAGCTCTAATAACACATCACATAGAACCTCATCCCCCTCAGCCCGGTGAATGGCCACTTCGCACAAATGCAACACAGCCATGCAGCTATGGCGCATGAGATGTGCTATACAAAGCCTCAACCTTGCGTTATACGCGCGATCTTGACCCAACGGGCGCAGGACAGTGCCCTCTTTGTGATACGAACGGATCCCCCTCTTGATACCCACCTTGCAGCAGGCGCTGGAGCGCCGTGGTTACACGTCTCTCACCCCTGTTCAGGAGGCGGTCTCGGACCCGGAACTGGCAGGTACGGATCTTTTGGTGTCCGCCCAAACCGGTTCCGGTAAAACAGTTGGTTTCGGCCTCGCCATTGCGCCTACCATTCTGAATGAGGACGGTCAGTTCGAACGTGCCGCCAGTCCGTTGGCTCTGGTTATCGCCCCCACCCGCGAGCTGGCGCTGCAAGTAAAGCGCGAGCTAAACTGGCTTTATGGCGATGCAGGCGCAGTTCTGGCCTCTTGCGTAGGTGGGATGGATATGCGCGACGAGCGCCGTGCGCTTGAACGTGGGGCGCATATCGTTGTCGCCACACCGGGCCGTTTGCGCGATCACATCACCCGTGGCTCCATCGACCTGAGTGGCGTGGCCGCCGTGGTTCTGGACGAGGCGGACGAGATGCTTGATCTCGGGTTCCGCGAGGATCTGGAATTCATTCTCGAAGAGACCCCGGAAGATCGCCAGACCCTGCTGTTTTCGGCCACCGTGTCAAAGCCGATCGCCGCGCTGGCACAGACCTATCAAAATGACGCGCAACGGATTTCAACAATCAACAAATCCGAGCAGCACAGCGATATTTCCTATTTCTCTCATGTGGTTGCCCCGCATGATATCGAGAATGCTATCATCAACGTCCTGCGGTTTCACGAGGCTCCTAACGCCATCGTTTTTGCCAATACCCGTGCCGCAGTGAATCGCTTGCTGACCCGTCTGTCGAACCGCGGTTTTCAAGTTGTGGCATTGTCTGGCGAGTTGTCGCAATCCGAACGCGCAGGCGCTTTGCAGGCCATGCGTGACGGGCGCGCCCGGATCTGCGTCGCAACCGATGTGGCAGCACGCGGCATCGACCTGCCGAACCTCGATCTGGTGGTGCATGCTGATCTGCCGTCGAGCCATGAAACCCTGTTGCACCGGTCTGGCCGTACTGGCCGCGCGGGCCGCAAGGGCGCAAGTGCCCTGATGGTGACGCCGCGCTCCGTACGCAAAGCAGAGCGCCTGCTGCGGGATGCCAAACTTTCTGCAGAATGGGTCGATGCGCCCTCCGCCGACGAGGTCCGTGGCCGCGATCTGGAACGGATGCTTTCGGATACCGTCTGGACCGAAGAAGCCCCAGAAAGCCAACAGGAAACATTGGTAAAGCTGGTCGAGAGCTTCTCGCCCGAGCAACTGGCGGCAGGGTATCTGCGGCTGTGGTCGGCAGCACGCTCGGCACCGGAAGAGCTGACCGATGTGGCCGCGATGGACACCCGCAAGAAAAAAGAAGACCGCGCGCCCTTTGGGCCGTCTGTCTGGTTCGCCATTGAGGGCGGTCGGGACGCAGGCGCAGATCCGCGCCGCCTGTTGCCGATGCTGTGCAAGGCTGGTGGCATTGATAAAACTGCCATTGGAGCCATTCGCATCGTTGGCGACAAAAGCTATGCCGAGATTGCCGAAGACAAGGTCGAAGGTTTCATGGCAACCCTCGGTGGTGACATGGCGCTGGATGATGGCTCCGCACTTGAGCGCCTGAACGAGGCCCCGAACCTGCCTGAGCGTAGCAAACCTCCGTTCCGCAAGGGCGGTGGACGCGGCGGCTTTGGCGGTGGCAAGCCCGGATATAAGGGCGAACGCAAAGGTGGGGGCGACTACTCCAGCGACCGCAAACCCTATCGCGGGCGCGACCGCGATGACGCAGCTGACCGGCCCGTGAAACCCCGCCCGGCCAAGCCCCGTCCCGCTGGTGACAAACCGGCCTATGACAAGCCACGTGGCGAGCGTTCCGAAAAGGGCAAATTTGACAAACCACGCGGGGACAAGCCGCGCGGCGATAAACCCAAATTCGACAAGCCCCGTGCAGATAAACCTCGTGGGGACAAGCCGAAGTTCGACAAACCCAAAGGTCCGCCGCCCCCAAAAGGCAAACCAAACAGCAAAAAGAACAAAGCCCGCCGCGCTGATGCGACCAACACATCAAAGCGTTTCACCCCTCCGGGTCGAAAAGGGTAAAAGCCGCGACAACCTGCGGACATGAAACAGCGCCCTCGCTCGGGGGCGCTGTATTTGTATTGTGGCGATCCATCGCCTGCCCTAGCCAAATCCGGTTGCCTCTGCCATAGGATGGGCAATCCTAACCGCGCATGAGGCCGCACCATGAGCCAGATCATCTCCACCCTTTCCGAGGTCTCCGACCGATACAAGGCGCTGTTTGTGGACCTCTGGGGTTGCGTCCATAATGGCATCACGGCCTATCCCGACGCAGTGGCGGCCCTGCAATCTTACCGTAAGGCCGGTGGCGTCGTGGTGCTTGTCACCAACTCTCCAAAACCACGTGCAGGTGTGGCCGAGCAGCTCAGCCAGTTTGGCGTTCCCGATGACGCATATGACACCATTGCAACCTCTGGCGATTCCGCACGTGCTGCCATGTTCACCGGCGCAGTCGGCTCGAAGGTCTATTTCATGGGTGAATGGGAGCGCGATGCCGGCTTCTTTGAACCGATGAAGGTGATCGATAATCCCATTGAGATCACCCGCACTCCCCTAAAAGAAGCCGAAGGTATCGTGTGCTGCGGCCCATTCGACACGATGGCTGATCCTGAGGTGAATCGCGCTGATTTTCTCTATGCAAAACAGATGGGTATGAAACTCCTCTGCGCCAACCCTGATATCATCGTTGACCGAGGGGAGGTGCGCGAGTGGTGCGCGGGCGCGCTTGCGAAACTCTATACCGATATGGGCGGTGAGAGCCTTTATTTCGGTAAACCGCATCCACCAATTTATGATCTCGCCCGGCGTCGCCTGACGGAAATCGGTCACGATATTTCAGACCGTGACATCCTCGCAATCGGTGATGGCCCACATACGGACATCTCCGGCGGCATGGGGGAAGGCGTGGACACGCTTTTCATCACTGGCGGCTTGGCCGCAAAAGATACCAAGACCGACACACAACCTGATGCCGCATCGCTGGAGTCATATCTCACGCAGGAACAGATCGCTCCGACTTATAGCATCGGCTTTCTGCGTTAACCTAACGAAACAGACCCAAACGGGCCCGTCTTCTCCGACAGGAGAAGGCGGGCCTTTCGCTGTCGCCCAACGGGCGTCCGGTTGACGACATCTGTCGGGTTGACTTTCTGCATCTGCGAGGTAATAAAATTACCAATCAATTCACGAATGAAGCGCATTATTGCTAGACGACCATCTCGGAGAGGTAAGATGTTGGATAATTTCCCCCGCGGAACCATCTGTATCGAGGACATCGAGATGGGTATGATCCGTTACCTGCGCAAGCAAGTGACAGATCGCGACATCGAACTGTTTGCCGAAGTGTCCACGGACCGCAACCCAGTGCATCTGGACGAAGATTACGCCCAAGACACCATGTTTCACGGCCGCATCGCCCATGGCATGCTGACCGCTGGCCTGATTTCTGCCGTGATCGGCGAGCAACTCCCCGGGCATGGCACGATCTATATGAGCCAGAACCTGAAATTCCTCGCTCCTGTACGGCCGGGCGACATGGTTTTGGCAGAAGTAGAAGTGACCGACATCCAGATCGACAAGCGCCGCGTGAAGCTGGACTGCCGCTGCATTGTAGACGGCAAGAAGGTATTGACCGGTGAAGCCATGGTTATGGCCCCGTCCCGAAAGTTCGACTGATCCTGCGAAATACTGCCTAACGACGCATAAGAATATCTTTGCAACAGTGACACTTACAGAGCCCACAAAGCCACCTGTCAGCGTGAAACATCGCGATAGTTCGCTGCTGCGCTGTCACCGTTAAGTTGCGATTTGACCGCAACTTTGACGCACTTTACTTTTATCCTCGCGATAAAAGGGCAGACAGGTCGGAAAGATGCAGATCATTATACATGCCGGGGCGCATGGCACAGAAGAAGATCGGCTGATGAAGACCTTGCTGCGCAACAAGGAGGAGTTCCTTGAGCGCGGCACATCCGTTCCCGGCCCCGCAAAATATCGCACCCTGCTCAAGGATTGTATGTCGGCAGCCCAAATGGGGGAGCCCTCCCCTGATTCACGCGATTTTCTCTGGGATGCCATCCTCGAAGAGGAAACCGCCGAGCGCGTCATCCTGTCCAATCCACATTTCTTCGGCTCCCAGCGCGACGCGCTCGAAGGTCAAAGGCTATATCCCGAAGCAGAGCAGCGCCTGATGGCAATGAAAGCGCTGTTCCCCGAAGACGACCTGCACCTCTTTATGGCCATCCGAAGCCCTGTGAGTTTTTTGTCCAAACTCCTGGAAAAAGCAGGCAACGGGCGCAGGCAAACGGTTCTAAACAACACCAATCCGCTGGATCTGCGCTGGTCCGCAATGGCGGCCCGCATCCGCACCGCGGTGCCTGATGTCCCGATCACGCTCTGGTGTTACGAGGATTCTCCATTCCTTTGGGCACAGATCTTGCGTGAGATGGGCGACATGAAACCCGACAGCAAGATCAGAGGCGGCATGGATCTCTTGGCGTCGATCATGACGCGCGAAGGTATGCGCCGCCTGCGGCAATATTTGCATGAGCGCCCTGAAATGACCGAGGTCTTCAAACGCAAGGTCTTTGCCGCGTTTCTTGATAAATTCGCGCTGGAAGAAGAACTCGAAGAAGAGTTGGACATCGCCGACTGGACGCCGGAATTCGTCGAAGAGATCGAGCAAGCCTATGACGCAGATGTCGCCCAGCTGCAAAAAATTCCCGGCGTCACCTTGCTGACACCCTAGTCTGTGACGGCCTCTTTCGCTGGTGCCAAAGGTGTTTACGCTCAAGATGCAGGGCGATAGGAAGGTCTGGTGAATTTCCCAGATCACAAAGAGAGTGTCATGTCCGGGCAGGTCTTCAACATCCTAATCGTCGGCCAATCTGGCCGATTGATGCATGAAGCCGTCCTGTTTGCAGCATCACTGCGTCACATGAGTCCGAACTTTCAGGGTCGCTTGATCGTTGCGGTGCCGCAGCCGGGCCATCTGTGGTCACAAGATCCTTCCATCCGAAACGAACCGGTGCTCGAAACGCTCTCGCGTCTGGATGTCGAAGTCATCCCCTTTGAAAACCATCACTTCGGGCAGGCCTATGCCTATGGCAACAAGATCGAAGCACTCTCTGTGTTGCCAAAAGATGAACCCTTCGTGTTCTTTGACACAGACACATTAATCACCGGTGACATTGGCGCTGTACCTTTCGATTTCTCTCGCCCGTCAGCCAGTTTGCGCCGCGAGGGCACTTGGCCAAAGCCGACCTTATATGGTCCCGGATATAGCGAAATCTGGCGTACACTCTATGACCGGTTCGGGCTGGATTTTGAAAGCAGCCTCGACCGCTCTCAACCGGACGAGTATTGGAAGCGCTACCTTTATTTCAATGCAGGTTATTTCTACGGCCCCTGCCCGCATGTCTTTGGCTCACGGTTCTTGGAGTATGCCGTTTCAATCCGGGATGATCTGCCGCAGGCACTGGTGTGCCAGTCGCTTGATCCATGGCTCGATCAGATCGCCCTGCCTTTGGTGATCCATTCCCTGGGCGGTGCGCGTGACAGCCTGCCAGACGGCTATCTCGATGGCTCTACCAGCTGTCACTACCGGACCTTTCCGCTGCTCTACGCGCGTGAGAGCGACCATGTCGTGGCCACCCTAGAAGAGGTCTGCGCCCCAAACTGGATCAAAAAGGTCCTCAAATCCTATGAGCCAATTAAGCGCTTGGTCTATCAGGGCAAAGGTCAGCGTGTACGGGTGCTCTTTGATCGCGACAACCTCCCCCGACGGGAGCAAGCCATTCGCAATAAAATTAAATCCGAAGGCCTGTGGATGCGCTGAGGCCGGGCTTTGCCGCACCTTCCCGAACACTCGTTCCATAGCAACGCTTAAATTCAGAGAACTGTCCCACCGGCTTTTGCTTGCACTGACGCCGCGCCCGGTGTGTGCTGTCGAAATATCAACACCGATTGCGACACAAGGGAGAGTTTAAATGTCCGACGGCCCAACCTATGGCTTTGATACGCTGCAAATTCACGCAGGCGCACGCCCTGATCCGGCCACCGGCGCAAGGCAGACACCCATCTATCAATCCACAGCTTATGTGTTTCGTGACGCAGATCATGCTGCGGCTCTCTTTAACCTGCAGGAAGTAGGATACATCTACTCTCGCCTGACCAACCCAACGGTAGCGGTCCTGCAGGAACGTCTGGCAACACTCGAAGGTGGCGTTGGCGCGGTTTGCTGTTCGTCTGGCCACGCGGCACAGATTATGGCGCTCTTTCCCTTGATGGGGCCGGGCAAGAATGTGGTCGCTTCAACGCGCCTTTATGGCGGCACCGTCACCCAATTCAGCCAAACCATCAAACGCTTTGGCTGGTCCGCGAAATTCGTCGACTTCGACGATCTCGACGCCCTGCGCGACGCGATCGACGATGATACCCGTGCCGTGTTCTGCGAATCTGTCGCCAACCCTGGCGGCTATGTCACAGATGTGCGTGCGGTTGCGGATGTTGCCGATGCCGCTGGTTTGCCACTGATTGTCGACAACACGTCTGCGACACCCTATCTGTGCCAACCGATTTCTCAGGGGGCGACCTTGGTGGTGCATTCCACAACCAAATATCTCACCGGCAACGGTACTGTGACCGGTGGCTGCATCGTGGATTCGGGTAAATTCGACTGGTCCGCCTCAGATAAATTCCCCTCCTTGTCCGCGCCGGAACCCGCATATCACGGGCTGAAATTCCATGAGACCTTCGGAAATCTGGCCTTCACCTTCCATGGTATCGCTATCGGCTTGCGTGATCTTGGCATGACCATGAATCCGCAAGCGGCGCATTACACTTTGATGGGGATAGAGACCCTGTCATTGCGCATGCAGCGTCACGTTGAAAACGCAGTGAAGGTCGCAACATGGCTCGAGGACGATCCGCGCGTGGACTATGTGACCTACGCTGGTCTGCCATCCTCGCCCTATTCCGACCGCGCGAAACGTTGTTATCCCAAAGGCACCGGTGGCCTGTTCACCGTTGCGCTCAAAGGGGGCTACGACGCCTGTGTCAAATTCGTCGACAGCCTTGAGATATTCTCGCATGTTGCAAATCTGGGCGACACCCGCTCTCTGGTGATCCACTCGGCCTCCACCACCCACCGCCAACTGACACCCGAGCAGCAACAGGCGGCCGGAGCTGGCCCGAATGTCGTGCGTATCTCGATCGGCATTGAAGACGCAGATGATCTGATCCGCGATTTGGATCAGGCTCTTGCAAAGGCCTGCGGCTAGGGTAACACGTCGGCAAAACACCCTTTTCAAGACTGCAAAAGGCCGGGAAAACCCGGCCTTTTTCTATTTAATAACAGTCAGGTACCGTCAATCAATTCGGCCCCGAAGGTTCTTTGATGTCAAAGGTCACAGACACGCTGTGGCTCAGGCTCAACGAACCGGGGGAAATTGGCATATCTGAGGAGCGCGCCATTTCCATCGCCATCATCGGTGCACCGCTCGCAGGCCCGCCATCGCGGATTTCACGCACGGATCCAAGCGCCATACCGGACGCCTCGGCCAGTTGACGGGCTTTCTTGAAGGCGTTTTCAACCGCCTGAGTGCGCAGCAAATCTTCTGCCGCATCCCGTTCGCTGTAAGAGAAGGTCAGCCCACGGAATTCATTTGCTCCGGCATCCAGCACATCGTCCAGAACACCGCCCATCGCGTCGAGATCGTGCAAGGTCACGCGCAGCAGGTTGGAGGCTTCAAAACCCGTCACCTCGCGGCCATCCACACCGTCATGTTTCACTTGGCTCCAGACCGGGTGCATGGAGATCTGCTGCGTTTGCATATCTTTTGCATCAATGCCGCTTTCTCCGAGGCTGGTCATTACCTCGTTCATACGTGCCGAAACCTGTTCCATGGCCGCTCCGGCCTCTTTGGCCTGAGCCCGCACACCAAGTGTGATGTAAGCCTGATCCGGCGCCACATCTGTGGTCGCCTCACCCGTGACATGGATCTGCCGCAGCTCTTCCGCGCTTAGGGAGAAAGGGGCAAGGGCAACGGCGCCAGCCAACATCAGGGCTGCGGTTTTTGTGTTCAACATCTGGTTTCCTCAACTTGTGTAGGTCTGTCCACTAAATGGGAGCGGCAAAACCCCGCGCGCAAGGGGAGGTATTGCGCTTTTACTTCCACTCGGCGGGTTCCTGCTCTATGGTTTGCGCAACGATAACGGCGTCCCGGCACGGGGTGCCCCGGTACAAGATCGCGGCCCTTTTGGGTTGTATCACACCGGGGGCAACGTGGCTCCTACGGGTGAGGCGCGCAGACAGAAGATCCTGATGACCTGATGAAACCGGAGTTCGCGCTCTCTCTTTCGTTTGATGGCATTACAGTGCTGACCCGTGGCGCGGGCGGCTGGTATCGTTTGGGTTCGGTATCACCGGACGCAGAAGATATGGCCGCGCAGCTCGCGGAATTGCGCAGTCAAGCCATTGCCCTGTCCGACAAGCCCCTGCATTCCAAATTGGTGCTGCCCGATACTCAGATCCGTTATCTTAGTATCGAGACAGGCGATCTGCCTCATGATGCGCGGATTTCCGCAGCTTGTGACGCGCTGGAAGGGGCAACGCCCTATCCGGTCTCTGAACTGGCCTTCGACATCAGCGCAGATGGCGCAACCACTCATGTCGCAGCTGTCGCGCTTGAAACACTTCAAGAAGCTGAGAGTTTTGCATCCGAACATGGATTTGGCCCCGCGAGCTTTGTCGCCGCGCCCGGTGACATGCCGTTTTTGGGCGAACCATTCTTCGGAACTGCCAAAGCTGCGCGCAAGCTGAAGGTCGAACCGGATGGTATTGCAGTTGTCGAAGTTCCTGCACCGATCCCTGAAGAGACATCTGCGACCAACACCGCAGAGACTGAAGAGCCGAGCTTATATCCTGAAGACGCGGCGGATGACGAACTCACTCCGCGCAGCGGCATTCCCATCATCTTGCCTGCGGCCCCGCCCCCCGCAGAGCCCCCAAAGACCACCGGCGCGGAGACCGCAGAACTGATCACTTCTCACGCATTGTCGGACGACACCTCAATCACAGAGGACACCGACACCCTTGATGTGGACACCGATGAGGCCGGCCCCGCGATCGGCTTTACCACGCGCCGCAGCCGCGATCAGGCTCCCGAACTCAGCGCAACACCTGCGGAGGTCTCTCAGAAACCTGCGCCGACAGTGATCCTGCCGGAAACGACAAAAGCGTTGGATACACCGCACTCCAAAGCGCCCGTGCTAACCGGTCCCAAAGCTGCAACGTCTGTTGCCGCAATATCAACCGTACCTGCAGCGCCGAACCTCGCTTTGCCGACGCCGGTTCTCGCACATACCACATCCGCACCGCCAAAACCTGAAGCGCCAGCCAAAGCGCAGCCTATCGCTTCGCCCAGCGGCGACCTCACCACTCCGCAGGCCCGCCCCCTGCGGTCTCGATCTGGTCGAATTGGCCTTATGGCAGCGGGACTGGCAGCCGTTTCTGCGATTGGCGCTTGGGCCGTGGTTCAGCAATTGCCCGATTTGTGGTCCGACCTCAAACGCGCAGACCTTGTTGAAACCGAAGATCCTGTGGCGCCGCCCGTTCTTGCCACCTCTGCGTCGAACACAGACCTCAACAAAGAGCTGACGACCACCATCAGCACTGACGGCACCGCACCGACCGCAGCCGATGGGGCACAAACAGTCTCGTCAGAAGAACTGACCGTCACCGATGCCGCCGTCCTAGAAGCCCTTGGTACGCCTGTCGTGGACGAGGTTGCACCAATAGATGGCCAAGATCTGATCATTGCCTCCCTGCCCTCGCCGCGTGACATTTCCACCGGCGCTGCCGGACAGGCGCAAACCGCAACCACTGATGATGACGCAATCTTTGAGGACAGCGAGGAGATAGACCCAGAGGCGCTTGCCGATGGCATGGTGCCGGAAGATGAGACTGCGGGTTTTGCCGTTGATGCAGGCACGGACCTCGAACAAGCCGCGCAATATGCCGCAACCGGCATTTGGCAAAAAGTGCCTGAAATTTCAGATGTGCCGTCGGTCATCAGCCTCGACAACGTTTATGTTGCCTCAATCGACAACACCGATCTGTCTCAGGACGCTATTGCCCTACCCGCGCACACCGCGATCGACACAGACACTCCCTTTGGCGCTGTTTCCAGCCCCACAGAAGCGGGTCGACAGTTTGACCTTGATGAACGCGGCTTGGTAACGGCGACGCCGGATGGCACGTTGAACCCTGATGGGATCATGGTGTACGCAGGTCGGCCCGTGAAAATCCCACCCGCAACCCCAGACCGCCCGACAGCACGTGAACTAGAAGCCGCAGATGAGGCTGCACGGATTGCACGCCTTCAGCAGGTGCGGCCACGCACACGTCCAAATGATCTGGTGGAACAGACAGAGCGGGCTCAACTTGGCGGGGTGGTGCGTGCGGAACTCCTGTCCAAACGCCCAAGGCTGCGCCCTGAAAGCCTGAAGACCGAAGAGCAGGAGAGCCAACCGGCAACCGCTCTGGCGGTTGCCGCAGCGCCGCAACCGCGTGCGCGCCCTGCAAATTTTGCCAATCTGGTCGACCGTGCCCAGCGTCGACAGGAGCAAACGCAAACGGCCGCCGTTGCCGCCGCCCCGGCCGCTGTTACGCCAGCGATTCCATCCTCTGCGTCCGTCGCACGGCAAGCAACCACACAGAGAGCCCTGAACCTCAGACGACTGAACCTCATTGGGGTTTATGGCAAACCCTCTGACCGACGCGCTCTGGTGCGCCTGCCTTCAGGCCGTTACGTCAAAGTCAAAGTGGGTGACCGCCTCGACGGTGGCCGCATTGTCGCCATTGGCGACGGCCAGTTGCAGTACCAAAAAGGGAGCCGCAACACGGTTCTCAACCTGCCAAACGGGTAAGGGGGTGCAACCACCGCATTGGTCAGTAACCGCAGTCAGAATTTAAGAAAGCCGGGCAGTTCGCCCGGCTTTCTCATTGCATCTGTTGGTTAGTCACTACGGGGACCGACGGCAGATGTCATGTTATGGTCATTCAGCCGCAGCGATCTCACCGTTGTTGATCTGCTCCTGCTCGATCGATTCAAACAGCGCTTTGAAGTTGCCCTCACCAAAGCCATCGTCACCTTTGCGTTGAATAAACTCAAAGAAGATTGGCCCGATCACGGTCTTGGAGAAAATCTGCAACAGAATGCGTGTTTCACCACCGTCCAAGACGCCCTCACCATCGATAAGGATGCCGTGTTTCTTCATGCGATCCAGCGGCTCTTCGTGATCTGTCACGCGATCATGGCTCATGTCGTAATAGGTTTCGGGCGGCGCTGGCATGAATTGAATGCCGCGTTCGGAAATATCGTCGGTTGCATCATAGATGTCGCGCGCACCCACCGCGATATGCTGGATACCCTCGCCATTGTATTTCTTCAGATAGGCCACGATCTGGCCAGTTTCGCCGCGATCCTCGTTGATCGGGATGCGGATACGACCACAGGGCGAGGTCAACGCACGGCTGAACAGCCCCGTAAACTTGCCCTGAATGTCAAAGAAACGAATTTCTTTGAAATTGAACAACTCACCATAGAAATGGAACCACTTGTCCATATTCCCCTTAAATACGTTGTGGGTCAGGTGATCGAGGTAATAAAAACCCACACCACGCGGCTTGGACTGCTTTAGCCATTCGAATTCTTCGTTATAGGGCGAGGTCTCGTAATACTGGTCGATGAAGTAGATAAGCGAGCCACCGATGCCTTTGATCGCAGGCACATCCATGGTCTTGTCGTCACCTTCATAAGGTTCTGCGCCTTTGGCAACCGCGTGATCAAAAGCCTTTTTTGCATCCACAACGCGCCAGCCCATTGAAGGTGCGCAAGGGCCATGAAGCTCGACGAATTCCTCCGCAAAGGAGCCCTTCTCTGCGTTCAGGATGTAGGTTATATCACCTTGCTGCCACAGCTCGATGCCCGGCTTCGTCTTGTGGCGTCCCACCAGTTCGTAGCCCATTTTTGCAAACAGTTCGCGCAGCTCTTCCGGGTTCGGACTGGCAAACTCTACAAATTCAAAACCATCGGTGCCTGCGGGGTTTTCGTCGCTGATGACCGATTTAGGGGCGTCGTGAGGGAAAGGTCCCATGCGTAACTCCTGAGTTGCTTGCTGCGTTTCTCCAAGTCTACCGCATCCGGGACGCATAATTTGCGCAAAATCACCACACCAACTTTCATATTGCGCGTATTTCACGCATAGTTTTCTGATTGTATGGGGGAACCGCGCATGCTGGACGGAACTGATATTAAATTACTCGCGCTCTTGCAGAAAAACGCTCAAGCGACGGCTCAGGAGTTGGGCGAGGCACTGAACCTCTCGCCCAGTCAGGCAGGTCGGCGGCGACAACGGCTAGAGACAGAAGGCTATATTCAAAGCTACGTCGCCCGCCTTGACCCCGGAAAACTCGGCCTCGCGGTACAGTGTTTTGTGCAGGTTCATCTGCACAGCCATGGCCCCGATAATGCCGCGAGCTTTGCGCGGCTGGTGGCAAACCGTGCAGAAATCACCTCTGCTTGGACCATGACAGGCGAAGCGGATTATCTCTTGCGGGTCTACTGCCATGATTTGCAGGAGTTAAATACGCTATTGCACGAAATCATTTTACCCCATCCAGCGGTTGGACGCGTCCACAGTCAAATCGTAATGGCACAGTTAAAAGGCGATAGTCCTCTTCCAGTTTAAGGATGTGTGAACCACTGCAACACTATCTTGAGTGCAAACAAATCATCAGATGGAATCGCCCTCGTGTCTTTTGTCGACCGCCGCATTGAAGCCCGCCCCAGCAGCGGAGCCGCCCCTTTCGAGTTGAACGAGGTTTTCTTCTCCCGCACCGATGAGCGTGGGATTATTTTGGCATGTAACTATGTGTTTCAGAGGGTGGCCCACTATGAATGGGACGAGATCCTTGGCGCACCGCACAAACTTGTGCGCCACGGTGATACGCCAAAAGGGCTATTCCACCTGTTCTGGGAGACGCTGAAATCCGGTCGGACGATCGGTGCCTACGTCAAAAACAAATCCAAAGATGGGCTATATTACTGGGTTTTTGCGACGGTTGTACCCTGTGAGGGTGGTTATCTTTCCGCTCGCATCAAACCAAGCAGCAAGCTCTTCACGGAAATTCAGGCGCTCTATGCCAAAATTGTAAAGGCTGAAAAAGAAGGCGGACTTTCACCGGAAGAGAGCAGTCAGATCATGATCGACTGGGTCCACGAGAAGGGCTTTGACGATTATCAGCATTTTGCCTCCCATGCCTTGGCCGAAGAACTCATTGCACGAGACGAAGGTCTCGGTCGCAAGGTAGATCCTCAGATTTCCGAACTGCGAGACATGCTGCGCAATGCGGAAAAACTCCTGGATGAAACCCATGGCCTCGTCAAAGATTTTGAAGCCATGCACACGATCCCGCACAACCTGCGTGTCATTGCATCGCGTATTGAACCGTCGGGCGGCCCCGTCACTGTTCTTTCGCAAAACTACGGCGCCATGTCGCGGGAAATGTCGGATTGGTTCGAGCGCAATGTGATGGGGGAGAACACCAACTTCGCCACGGTTAAGCACTCGGTGAACTCCAGCCTCTTTATCGCAGGCATGACCCGCATCCTCATGGAATGCGACTCGCAATTGCAAACAGAACGCCGCGATCTCGGCGATGTGGATATGGAAGACGAGCGCCGTCGACTCGCGGAACTGGTCAAACAACAGGCCAGCTTTGCTCAAAAAGGCATGGCTGAGGTTGATATTGAGGCGGTGCGGATCATTAACGCCTGTCAGGTGATGCATCGACATTTCCTTGGTCTCAGTTCGACGCGCGTCCTGTGTAAAATCGAAAGCGCCCGCCTGCCCTCCTCCGGAGAGACCCTGTCTGACATCATCGATCAACTTGGTGCATTTCAGGAACGCATTTCCGAACGGCTGGAGCATATCGCTAAGCTCGGTGAAGAAATCCGCTCTCTCGAAGGCGAATAATTACCTCAGTCAGATGGGCGTGTCATGACGGCATGCCCACATGGACAGGCAGACAGCCCGCGCACACTGAGGCAGTTCTGTCACGCTGGCGAAAATTAACGCATCATCCAAGCACAGAGCCTCAAGACGACCTATCTCGTTGCCAACCCTTCAAAAGCTGGCAATATTCTCCCATGGATAGTTTTCTCTCACAGGCATCGATTTATCTCGCCGCAGCGGTCATCGCCGTCCCCATCGCCGCGCGTCTCGGGCTGGGGTCCGTTCTCGGCTACCTTGCTGCTGGCATAATCATTGGACCGATCTTGGGGCTCGTAGGGTCCGAAGCCGAGGAACTGCAGCATTTTGCCGAATTCGGCGTGGTGATGATGCTGTTTCTCATCGGTCTGGAGCTTGAACCACGCGCGCTTTGGGCAATGCGACACCATTTGATTGGCTTGGGTGGCCTTCAAATTACCGCTTCGACCGCCTTACTCGCGGCAGCGGCAATATTCTTCGGCCATAGTTGGCAGGTGGGCCTGGCGGTAGGGCTTGCATTGTCACTGTCCTCCACTGCGATCGTCTTGCAAACTCTTTCCGAGAAAGGACTGACCCGTACCGGAGGCGGCAGAGCGACGTTCTCTGTTCTGCTCACACAAGACATCGCGGTGATTCCGATCCTTGCCCTCCTGCCCCTTTTGGCAGCACCGCATGCGATGTCTTTGTCGGAAGATGGCTCAATCGTGAGAACGGATGACGCGCAAGACGCAGCGCATCATTCCTTGTCTCTTGTCGAAGGGCTGCCCGGATGGGCTGTAACGCTGATGACAATCGGTGCGGTCGCCTTTGTGATCCTCGCAGGCGTATATCTGACACGCCCCGTCTTTCGCTTCATCCACGCGTCAAACCTGCGTGAAATGTACACTGCACTGGCGTTGCTGATCGTTGTTGGGATCTCGTTCTTGATGACGTTGGTTGGCCTGTCCCCCGCTCTCGGCGCTTTTCTCGCGGGCGTGGTTTTGGCCAACAGCGAGTTCCGCCACGAGCTGGAAAGTGATCTTGAACCCTTTAAAGGGCTGCTCTTGGGGCTCTTTTTCATCACCGTGGGTGCCGGCATCAACTACAAGCTGTTCCTCGCAGAGCCGGGCGATGTAATTGGTCTCGCCCTTTTGGTTATACTTGCAAAAGGGACGGTGCTCTACTTTGTGGGCAAAGCCTTTGGCCTGAAGCGGCGCAACCATTGGCTCTTTACCCTTGGCCTTGCGCAGGCCGGGGAATTTGGCTTTGTGTTGCTGGCTTTCTCGCTGCAACTCAATGTTGTGACACCTGATCTGTCGGAAAAACTGCTCTTGGTGATCGCTCTCACAATGCTGATCACGCCGCTGCTGTTCATCCTATATGAAGTTCTGTCCAAGCGGATGAAAGAGGCGCAGGTCGAACACACACCCGACGAGATTGATGAGGAAGGCACTGTCATCATCGCGGGGATCGGGCGCTTTGGGCAGATCGTGCATCGCCTTGTAAACGCAAGCGGGTTCAAGACCGTTCTTCTCGACAGTGATATGAAAGCCGTCCAATTGATGCGCCGGTTTGGGGTCAAGAGTTTCCTCGGCGACCCCACGCGCCCTGAACTGCTAAAAGCTGCGGGGATCAGCAAAGCAAAGGTACTGGTTGTCGCTTTGGACGATCAGGAAAACGCAACGAAACTGGTGACGTATGCACGCCGCAACTACCCAAACATCCACATTGTCGCGCGCGCCTACGATCGGAATCATGTGTTTGCACTATATAAAGCTGGCGCCAATGACATCGTGCGTGAGATGTTCGACAGCTCCCTGCGGGCTGGCCGCTACGTGTTAGAGAACATTGGCCTCAGCGAGTATGAGGCGGCCCAAGCCGAGCAGACATTTTATGCGCACGACCGCCACACGGTGCGCGAGTTGGCGGCGCATTGGATACCGGGCACGCCTGCAAGCGAAAACCCGGCCTATATCAAACGCGCCAAGGAATTGGAAAAGGATCTGGAAACGGCGCTGTTGTCTCTGGCCGAAGAGCACGTCAAACGGTCCGCGTGAACCTACTGCGCAGTGGCTGCCCCGTCCCCGCGGGTCAGCCGTCTGAAACGCCAGCTTCGGCGAAGGTCGCCATACCGCTGTGGCACGCCAGCGCCCCCTTCAGGACCTGAATGGCCAAAGCGGCCCCCGAGCCTTCTCCAAGGCGTAGTCCCAGCGACAAGAGCGGCGTTTTGCCCAGCCGTGAAAGCAGCGCCTGATGACCGCCTTCCGCGCTCTGATGGCCTGCAATTGCATGATCCAATGCGTGATCCGAGATCTCAGCAAGACACGCGGCCGCAGCACAGCAAATGAAGCCATCAAGGATCACCGGGATGCGCCGGATGCGTGCGGCGGCAATCGCTCCGGCCATTGCTGCGACCTCCCGACCGCCAAGGCAACGCAAAACGTCCAGACCGTCGCGACTGTCATGAAGCGCCACAGCCTGGGCGACCACCTGTGTTTTCAACGAGAGTGCTTCATCCCCTACGCCGGTGCCTCGTCCCGTCCAGTCGCTGGCCACACCGCCGTACAGAGCATTGCAGATTGCCGCAGCAGATGTGGTGTTACCGATGCCCATTTCGCCGACAACCAGCAGGTCAGTGTCGGAATGCACAGCCGACCACCCTGTTTGCAACGCTTGAAGAAGTTCTTCCTCGCTCATCGCGGGCTCACGCGTGAAATCAGCAGTCGGACGTTCCAAGTCCAACGCATGCACATCCATGCGTGCGCCAGCAAGCCGCGCCAGCTGGTTGATCGCCGCGCCACCTGCTTTGAAATTGGCAACCATCTGCACGGTGACCTCGGACGGAAAGGCCGAAACCCCACGCGCTGTCACGCCGTGATTCCCCGCAAATACAATCACTTGCGGGGTATTGATTTCTGGGCGATCCGTCTTGCGCCAACTTCCGTACCAAATCGCGATCTCTTCCAATTGTCCCAAAGCGCCGGGCGGCTTGGTCAGTTGACCGTTGCGGGCCTCGCAGGCAGAACGAGCTGCAGCATCCGCGGCAGGCGCCTGCGCGAGGGCATTGCGAAAATCGGAAAGCGTATTCAGGTCTGGCAGCATCAAAAGCCTCGTTGCGTCGCACCGCACCGCACAGGTAAAGCGGTGTCAGACCTGTTTACCGCTCTCGCCCCGTGCCGAGAAGCCCTGCCAGAGGCATCGTCATGCGAAAAAACGACTTCAAAGCAATCGATTTGCTGCTGGCTTTGGTTCTGTTGACCCGTCTGCCCTTGCCACATCTGCCCAAAACCTCTTTTGCACGGCAGTCGTGTGCGGTCTGGGCCTTTCCATTGGCCGGCGCGGTTGTGGGCCTGTTGGCAGTGATCACTGCAGCATTGGCATTGATCTGGTGGCCCCCGGTGATTGCGGCGGGTTTAACCCTTGCGGCGCAAGTGACGCTGACCGGCGCCATGCACGAAGATGGGCTGGCAGATACCGCTGATGGGTTTTGGGGAGGTTTCGAGCCTGCACGACGGCTGGAGATCATGAAGGATAGCCAGATCGGCACCTATGGCGTGTTGACCCTGATCCTCGGGCTTGGGCTGCGCTGGAGCATTCTTGCAGCATTGTTTAGCGCTGGAGCAATCTGGGCCCCAGTTGCGCTTGCGGCACTTAGCCGTGCTGCAATGCCGGTGATGATGGCGCGTATGCCCAATGCACGCGGCAGCGGGTTGGCACACACGGTTGGTCGCCCCAGCCTAACCGCAACGACCTTTGGCATTCTCATTGCTCTGCTGTTGGGTGTGCTTTGCTTGGGTTGGGCGATTTTGGGGGCGGCACTAATTTTGGCTCCCCTGCTGATTGGCCTGCGCAGGCTCGCCATGGCCAAGATTGGAGGCCAGACCGGAGATGTCTTGGGCACCACACAACAACTGAGCGAAATCGCACTGGGGCTGATGCTGCTCGCATTGATCTGACGCAATGAAAAAGGCCGCCCTTATCGGGCGGCCTTTCGAAATTTCAGCCTTCAGAGATCAGGCCGCGCGGGACGTCAGAACCTCGTCCACCTGCTTCGCGGCAGCGATCTCATCACCACCAGATACGGCTGCAACCTCACGGGTCAGACGCTCGAGCGCTGCTTCATAAAGCTGACGCTCAGAGTAGCTCTGCTCGCGCTGATCATCGGTGCGGTGCAGGTCACGCACCACTTCTGCGATGGAGATCAGATCGCCAGAGTTGATCTTCTGTTCGTATTCCTGCGCCCGGCGGGACCACATGGCGCGCTTGACCTTGGCCTTGCCCTTCAGCGTCTTCATCGCCTGATTGATAACATCAGGAGAAGACAGCGAGCGCATGCCAATGTCGACAGCCTTGTGAGTCGGAACCCGCAGGGTCATCTTGTCTTTTTCAAAGGTGATCACGAATAGCTCCAGCTTGTAGCCGGCCACTTCCTGCTCCTCAATCGAGATGATCTGTCCAACCCCATGGGCCGGATAGACAATGAAATCGTTGGGGCGGAACTCGAGCTTCTTCGATTTGGTCATACAGGTCTTTCCTCGCGATGACACGGCAATCATGCCGTTTTGGCTACGCCAAAGAGGACCCTCGCGGAACATAAACTATGCCCGCCGGGTGTCGGTTCGGCGCAGAAAACCCACCAAGAGACCCATCTTAGCGTGGGTCATCACGGCAGGCGGTATTCTACGTGTTTCATTTCATCGATAGAATATAGCATAAAAACGCGCCCTCCGAAAGGCGGAGAGCACGTCATTGTGAGGCCTAGCGCGGCGTTTCACGTCGAATTCGCGCAATTATATCGCGCGACATAGCAGAGCTTAGCCGCCCTCACCCGGGGCTTCGGAGAAATACTTCTCCAGTTTGCCCTCTTCGCCGTCACGCTCCTCATAACCCGGCATCGGATCCTTTTTGGATACGATGACCGGCCAGAGTTCGGCATACTTGCGGTTAAACTCCACCCATTGATCCATATCCGGCTCAGTGTCCGGACGAATCGCGTCGGCGGGGCATTCCGGCTCGCATACGCCACAGTCGATGCATTCATCGGGGTGGATCACCAGTGTGTTCTCACCCTCGTAGAAACAGTCAACCGGGCATACCTCGACGCAATCGGTGTACTTGCAAGCAATACAATTGTCCGTAACGACGTAGGTCATCTTGGCTTGGATCCCGTTTCAAGTGTCTGGGCGATTAGCTAATCCACAAGAGCAACGGCTTCAAGCCGTCAATGCCCCTCCCAGACACGAGTAAGACCAAGCGCCCTGCGCTCTTTCTTATCCGGGCGACCTTTTCCTTCGTATTTCGGGTTGGCAGGCGGTTTGTCCTGCTTCTCTGTCATATCGAAGTACAATGTCTGGGCTTCGGGCGCAGGTCCGCGCCGTTCAGAGAGCGCAAGGATGCGTACGACGCGCACCTGATGCCCCTGAGAGAAGATCAGAACGTCACCAACAGCGACGTTCTGAGAGGGTTTTGAGGCCTTGGAGCCATTCACGCGGACATGACCGGCGCCGACTTGTTTGGCTGCCAGCGAGCGGGTTTTGAAAAACCGCGCATGCCACAGCCATTTGTCGACCCGCATCTTGTCCGCGTGATCGCTCATCGCGAGATCAATCGCCCTGCTTCAGCCCCATAAGAGCTGCCGCAAAGGGATTATCGGGATCGATCTGCTTTTCCTTCTTGGGCGGGCGCGCAGAATAGGTTTTGCCGCCCTTGTCGCCACCGCGATCCGGGCGACCGCCTTTTTTGCCACCGGGTTTGCCTTGCGGTTTGCCCCCGCTGCGCGGCTTGCCCCGCCCAGCGCCATCCGCTTTAGCGCCACGACCCTCACCACGGCGTTGACCGCGTGCGTTGTTGCCCTGACGGTTATTGCGCCCCCAAGTGAAGGTGTAGAACACCTCAACCTCAGGTTCCTCCACAGCAGCGTCTGCGGCCTCACCCACAGGGGTTTCCGTCTCAGCGGTCTCGGCAATCGGCTCAGCGACATCGGCGTCAGAAGGCTCTGCTGCTACGGGTGCAACACCTTCATCGACGATCTCTGCAGTGCCTGCGGGAACATCAGCCGGTGCATCCGCCGCAGCACCCTCGACAGGCGCTGCCGCCGGGGTGTTTTCAGCCTCAGCGGCTGCATCCATAACCGGTTGGTCCGCTGCAGGGGTGCCGCCATCCTTCACGACCTCATCAACAGCTTTGACCTTAACCCGTTCGCCCTTTTCGGCGCGGTAGCCAAGCCCCTGCATCAGATCAGAGAACTGCTCCAGTGTCATACCGGTGATCGACAGCATATCGGGTTTGGCCTCAAAGCCCCCACGGCTGTCTTCGTTGCGCAGCAGATCAGCCAGACGCTCCAGCATGTCGATACGGATCATGCGCTGACCTGCCGAACGATAGCCTGCCATCGTGTCATAGCCTTCGGGCGCATCCGGCATGGAAGGCACGGTGACCAGACCCGGAGGCGGTGCCTCTGGGAATTCCTGCAGACCATTTGCAAGCGACCACAACAGCAAACGCAGGCGAGTCGGTGCAGGTTTCAGCAGCAGCGGCATGAAAATGGTGAACTGACCGAATCGAATGCCGTGTTTGCGCAGCGCACCACGGGCATCCTGGTCCAGATCTTTCACTTCCTGCGCAACGCCTGCACGGGGCAGAATGCCCAGCCCCTCAACCATGCGGAAGGCAAAGCCACGAGCAAGCCCGGTCAGAGCCTCATCTTTTTGCAGGTTGATCAGAGGCTCAAACAGCGCCTGTATCTTGCGAGAGATGAAATGTTGCAGACGGCGTTCGACCTTTTGGGCCACATCTGGCCCTGCAGTCTCATCGACAAAAACCTCGATCTGCGGAGAAAGCGCATCCGCACCGGCAACAAGTTTGCCGACCGCATGCTCACCCCACATCAGGCCGCCCTGATCGGTGTAATCAATTTCAGTATCGGGTGCGTTGTAGAACCGGTCCGCGCGCAGATGATACTGCGGAGCGAGCGCTTGCAAGGACGCCGATTTCAGCGCCTTGGCTTCTGCGCCCTGCGCGGTTTTGTCCGGCGAGAACCGGAAGCCTTCAAGCTTACCGACGAATTCGCCTTCGACGGTGACTTCACCCTGGTCATTTACTTCGGCCAAAAGGGCCTCCTTCTGTTTGAGCCGCCGCAGCAAAACTGATGTGCGCCGGTCCACAAATCGTTGCGTAAGACGCTCATGCAAGGCGTCAGACAACCTGTCTTCTACAGTGCGGGTCTCCTCCCGCCAATGACTTTCGTCACGCAACCAACCGTTTCGCTGCGCGACATAGGTCCAAGTGCGGATAAACGCCAAGCGTTTCGACAATGTGTCAATATCACCGTCCGTACGGTCAAGTCGCCGAATTTGGCGAGAGAACCACTCATCCGGCACCACTCCGCCGTCCTGCAGATAGCCAAATATCCCGCTGAGCAGTGAGGAATGCTCTGCATGGCTGATGCCGCGGAAATCGGGTATGCGGCAGACATCCCACAAAAGACGTACCGTTGCAGCATCACTGGCCCTGTCGCGAATTGCCGCATCCTGCGCCAGAGATTTGAGCGCCATCAGATCGTCGGCCTCACGCGCCTTGATCAGTACTTCATGGTTGGGACTTGATTCGAGCGAGGCAATCAGTGCCTCAATCGTGCCAAACCGCAGATCCGCAGAGCGCCAATTCAGTTTTTGCAGTGGCGTGAAGCGATGATCCATGATCGCCTGCGCAACACCCTCGTCAAGCGGACGTGCATCACCCGTGACGCCGAAGCTGCCATGACTCATCCCTCGGCCCGCACGACCTGCAATCTGTGCCAGCTCGTTAGGCGCAAGCGGGCGCATTCGACGGCCATCAAATTTTGAGGTCGACGAAAATGCAACGTGATCCACATCGAGGTTCAGCCCCATGCCGATCGCATCCGTCGCGACGAGGTAATCCACCTCGCCGTTTTGATAGAGCGCCACCTGCGCGTTTCGTGTCCGGGGCGACAGTGCGCCCATCACCACCGCAGCGCCGCCCTTTTGACGGCGGATCAACTCGGCGATGGCATAAACACTATCGACGCTGAAACCCACAATGGCCGTTCGCGGTGGCATGCGGGAGATCTTTTTTGATCCTGCATAGACCAGTTCCGACATCCGTTCGCGGCGCACGAACTCGACACCCGGCACCAGTGCCGAAATCGGCCCGCGCATGGTATCCGCGCCCAGAAACAGCGTCTCTTTCAAACCGCGGGACCGCAACAGACGGTCGGTAAAGACGTGACCACGCTCCGGATCGGCACAGAGCTGGATTTCGTCAATCGCGAGGAAATCACAGCCCATACCCTCGGGCATCGCTTCCACCGTGCAGATCCAATACTGCGCGCGCGCTGGCACGATACGTTCCTCGCCGGTCACCAATGCCACAACCGAAGGGCCACGTAGCTTTACGATTTTATCGTAAACTTCACGCGCAAGCAGACGCAGCGGGAAGCCCATGATCCCGGTCCGATATCCAAGCATACGGTCAATGGCGTAGTGGGTCTTGCCTGTATTGGTCGGGCCAAGGACGGCCACAACCCGGGATGCAGAAGTCATTGCATCAATCTCCACGCGCCTGGATGCGACTCAAGGGCCTGACATCAGGGAATAAAATCAGGGATCACCCGTTTGCAGACCTCGTTAAAGTGCCTGCCCGCCCACCACTGTGGACAGACGATCCAGAGCCTTGGTTACTTCCTCATGATACGGATGTATAGCCTTGGCCCGCTCGTAAGCAGCATAAGCGCGCTCTGGATCTCCAAAGAACTCAAACACCTGCCCAAGACCGAAGATGGCGTTGTAGTCGTTTGGGTTCAAGGCCAAGGCACGCTCCAGATCGGCAACGGCGGGGCCAAACAGCTCTGCGTGGAAAAAAGCACGTGCCCGCTCGGACCAGCCCTCTGCAAAATCGGGCGCATGATCCGTAAGCGCAGTCAGGTGCTCTATCGCCGCCTGCCAATCCTGCCGTTCCATCGCATCGCGCCCCCGGCGCAACAAAAGATCCATGGCAGCAGAACCGCTCTTGCTCCAAAGGGCCTGTAATTCCCGCTCCACCGCTGCTGCGTCTGTCGGGTCGGCGTCCTCGAGACGTTCCAAAAGCTCCGCCTCGCTCAGCGCAGAAAGGTTCGCCCCTGACTGCGCCACCAAAATTGAAGGCAAACAGGGGATGACGACCAAAGAGATTGCCGCCACGATAGCTTTGAGATTCGTGCAAGTTCTGCCCATAGTGCAAAGGGTAACGGCACAGGGCCGAATTACCAGTGCCCGGACCACAGGATTCACGGTTTTGTGCGCAGGCACGGACCTCTACACAGGAAAGACAGTTATGAGCGACACTCTGGAACAGGCAGCCGCAACGCTGAACGAGAAGATGGACGGCGGCTTTGAAAGCTCTGCAAAGTTCGAAATCACCGGGATGGGTTCCATCATTCTTGACGCCAATGGCGCGCGCGTCGGGGACGAAGAGGCAGAGGTCACCATGACTGCAGATGCAGAGACCTTTCAGGAGATCCTCTCCGGCGAACTCAACCCGACGGCGGCCTTTATGGGCGGCAAGTTGACCATTGACGGCGACATGGGCGTCGCAATGCAGCTGGCACAAGCGCTGGCCTGACGACAATGAAGGATCAGCCAATGGCAGAGACCTCCCCCGCGCCGTTTTTCACTGAGATCGCGCGCGGCCCGGATGGTGGCGAGGCCCATTGGCTGGCCACCCGCGATGGCCAGCGTATTCGTGCAGGCCATTGGCGACCAACAGGTGAGGCACTGGGCACAATCCTGCTGTTTCCCGGCCGCACCGAATATATTGAAAAATACGGCCCCTTTGCATCTGACATGACCGAGCGTGGCTTTGCCGTGCTGGCAGTGGACTGGCGCGGACAGGGGCTGGCTGACCGCACGCTGGCAGATCGACGGCTCGGCCATGTCGATCATTTTGATGATTTCCAGCAGGATGTCGCCGCGCTAATGGATCATGCCAGAACGCTTGATCTGCCACAGCCATGGTATCTGATTGGCCATTCCATGGGCGGCGCCATTGGTCTGCGCGCGCTATACGAGGGGCTGCCGGTCGCAGCCTGCGCCTTTACTGCGCCCATGTGGGGCATTCGCATTCCCTTCGCGTTGCGTCCTGCGGCCCGTTTGCTGGCGCGATTTGGGGCGGCGCTTGGGCTCAGTGAAAAGCTGGTCCCCACAACCACCATCGAACAATACGTTCAGGTCACCCCGTTTGAAGGCAACACGCTGACCACAGACGCGGATATGTACGCGTTTTTACAGCTGCAGATGGCGAAAAAACCGGATCTCGTTTTGGGAGGCCCCACGGTTCAGTGGTTGGCACAGGCGATGATTGAATGCGCCGCCTTGCGCGAAAAACCCTCTCCAGATGTGCCCTGTGTTACGTTCTTGGGCGAAAACGAGCAGATCGTCTCTACCGAAGCCGTGCATGATCGAATGACGCGCTGGCCATCGGGGACATTGGATCTGGTCCCTGAGGCACAGCATGAAATTCTGATGGAACAACTCCATATCCGAACCCGTGTCTGCGATGCCATTGCCACCCACTTCAAGAAACATAAATCAACTCAATGACATAAATCCGCTGTAGGCGGGTAAAACATCTGAACAGATGACCAGCGCCGCGCACCCACAGGGTGCGCGGCGCTGGTCGCTTCGGGCAAAGCCCGAAGCGAAACACCTCTCAGAGGTTTCTACGCAACCCACCCGCTCTACGCTTGTGCCTCCGGGTTCTGGGACCTAAGTGTTTGAGGAACCGATACACGGGCCACCGCGGCGTTCTCTTAGGCCGCTTGCACGCCCATTCAGCCACCCGACGGAGGTCCTATGTTCCAACTCCCCTTCCCCGTACACGATGCCAATGCCTCTTCCGGATCTGGAGATCTTGGCAAATTGCCGGAATGGGACCTGAGCGATCTTTACGCAGGCGAAGATGCGCCGGAATTGTCCCGCGATCTCGATTGGCTGCAAAAAGAATGCGCAGGTTTTGCCGCGGATTATGAGGGAAAGCTCGCCGATCTCGACGCCGATGGCTTGTTAACCTGCGTGCATCGCAATGAGAAAATCAACAACATCGCCGGTCGCATCATGTCCTATGCGGGCCTGCGCTACTACCAACTGACCACCGATGCCGATCGTGCTAAATTCCTGTCCGACGTTCAGGAAAAGGTCACCGTCTTCACCACGCCGCTGGTGTTCTTCACGCTGGAGATCAACCGGATCGAGGACGCGACCCTGGACGCGCTGTTTGCCGCCAATGCCGATCTCGCCCGCTATAAGCCGGTGTTCGACCGCATCCGCGCGATGAAGCCCTATCAGCTCTCCGACGAGCTAGAACGGTTCATGCATGACTTGGGCATCGTCGGCGACGCCTGGGAAAAACTCTTTGACGAGACCATCGCCGGCCTCACGTTTGAAATCGGCGGCGAGGAGCTGGGCATTGAGGCAACGCTCAACTTCCTGACCGAACAGGACCGCAGCAAGCGTGAGGCTGCCGCGCGCGAGCTCGCCCGCGTCTTTGCCGACAACATCAAGATCTTTGCCCGCGTGCACAACACGCAGGCCAAGGAAAAAGAGATCATTGACCGTTGGCGCGGCATGCCCAGCCCACAGATGGGCCGCCACCTATCAAACGATGTCGAACCCGAGGTGGTCGAGGCCCTGCGCGAGGCGGTCGTGGCCGCCTACCCCAAGCTCAGCCACCGCTACTACGAGTTGAAGCGCAAATGGCTTGGCCTGGACCGCATGCAGGTCTGGGACCGCAACGCGCCCTTGCCGATGGAGACAACGCGCATTGTCGACTGGGACGAAGCGCGCGCCACGGTGATGGAAGCCTACGAGGCCTTTGATCCGCGCATGGGCGAGTTGGCGCAGCCCTTCTTTGACAAGGGCTGGATCGACGCGGGCGTGAAACCCGGCAAGGCCCCCGGTGCCTTTGCCCACCCGACCGTCACTAATGTGCACCCCTATGTGATGCTGAACTACCTCGGCAAACCGCGTGACGTGATGACCCTCGCGCATGAGCTGGGCCACGGCGTGCATCAGGTGCTGGCCGCAGATCAGGGCGAGATGCTGTCGTCGACGCCGCTGACGCTGGCGGAAACCGCATCCGTCTTTGGCGAAATGCTGACCTTCCGCAAGATGCTGGAGAAGGCCAAGACCAAGGAAGAGCGCAAGGTGCTGCTCGCCGGCAAGGTCGAGGACATGATCAACACGGTTGTGCGCCAGATCGCCTTTTACGACTTCGAGTGCAAACTGCACGCCACCCGAGCCGAGGGCGAACTCACACCCGAGGACATCAACGCCCTGTGGATGAGCGTTCAGGCGGAATCTCTGGGCGAAGGCTTTGACTTCATGGAAGGCTACGAGACCTTCTGGGCCTATATCCCGCATTTCGTGCATTCGCCCTTCTACGTCTATGCCTATGCCTTTGGCGACGGCTTGGTGAATGCGCTCTACTCGGTCTACGCCGAGGGCGCCGAGGGGTTTGAGGACAAGTATTTCGACATGTTGAAAGCGGGTGGCTCCAAGCACCACAAAGAGCTGCTGGCGCCCTTTGGTCTGGACGCCTCCGATCCGAAATTCTGGGACAAGGGTCTGTCGATGATCTCCGGCCTCATTGACGAGTTGGAAGCGATGGAGGACTAACACCTCCCCCTCTTCGTGAGGAGCGCGGCAATCCGCTTCTCGCGCCTAGAAACGCCCGCCGCGTCGTGACGGCGGGCGTTTTTTATGCATCTTTGCGTCAGCATGGCAGTAGAATCGAACATAAACTTCTTGCGACTGGGCCGGTCCGACCATGATCTGGTCCGCCATATCGAGGTCGCCCCTGAGCAGATCGTCTATTGCGGCACGGTCGATATGGCTTTCGCTGCGGTTGAAGACGACCTCGACCTCTATGCAATACTCGCAGCGGACAAAGCCGTCGGGTTCTTCAAAATAGATCTGAAGTTTCCGCGCACCTACAGCTTCGCACGCGCGGGGGATCTGGGGCTGAGGGCCTTCATGATTGACCATCGCCAACAAGGACGCGGTCTGGGCAAAGCCACCTTGCAAGCGTTGCCGGCTGCATTGCGCAAATTATACCCCGCAGCACAAGCCTTGGTTCTGACCGTAAACCTGCGCAATCCAATCGCAGTCCGAAGCTACCTTGGGGCCGGATTTGTCGATACTGGCGAGCTCTATGAAGGCGGGTTAGCGGGCCCGCAACACGTGATGCGCCTGCCACTGGCAAAGGCGTAAAACCACCCCTTATCCTTATTTCAACTGGCTGTCTTTGCTGCCGCGCCTGTTGATCCCACCACGGGCTTTCAACGTGCCATCGCGTTCCTGCTGGCACTCGATACAGAGTTTTACACCCGGTATCGCACGTTGCCGGGCCACAGGAATTTCTTCTTCGCAATCAGCACAATGTGTGAGGCTCTCGCCTTGCAATGCCGGGCGGGACTTAAGCCGTGCAAGCTCATCCGAGATTGATGCCTCAATCTGCTCACTCACCGCGCCATCTTTTGCCCAGCCACCCGCCATCTAAGTCACCCTCACGTATCTCGGAGTAAGATTTTAGCACCGGCCTCCCGCAGGAGACCAGCTACAGAGATAAACTGGTGCGATTTGCCCGCCGATCAAAGATCGGTTGCAACCTTGAACACACCGTCGATCATCGCCTGGGTTCCGCGCGAGAACTCCAGCGGGCATGGGTAGGCCACGCCTTCGCGCAAACTGCGCCCGAAGGCTTCGACCTGTAGCTTGTAATGGTCTGCGACCGGGAAACGCTCCTCGCTCATCCGTCCAGAACCTCCCGCATGGGACGACTGATGTAACTCCAGTCGTGCCTCGCCAAAGACGCGGGGATTAAACGGTGCGGTCAGGCGCAACACCCCTTTGTCTCCGTGAAACGCCATCTCTTGATAAGGCTGAAGACGGGTGCTCACATAGGCGGTGTAAAGGAAGCTCGGGAACTTTGCCTGCACGTTTGACAGCACATCAACACCGTTTTCCCATTCGATCTGCGCGCTGATCTCTTGCGGCTCTTCACCAGTCACAAATCGCGTTGATCCAAAGACATAAACGCCAATGTCTCGCAACGCACCGCCCCCGGTTTCTGATCGGTTGCGAATGTTGTCGACATCGGCCCGGTTATCGAAAGAGAATTTACCTGAGACATGTTTGACCTGCCCAAGCGCGCCGGATTGCACCAGTTCTCGCGCGCGTTGCCACTGTGGGTGGTGCACAATCATATAGGCCTCTGCCGCCAGCACGCCTGCCTCATCTCGCGCTGCAATCAGTTGATCGAACTCCGCTTCGCGCAGCGCGGCTGGCTTTTCCACCAGAACGTGTTTTCCCGCCTGCATGGCCTTGAGCGCCCATTCAACATGCAGGTGATTGGGGAGCGGGATGTAAACCGCATCGATTGAGGGATCCGCCAGCAGCGCCTCATAACTCTGGTGGACTACAATTCCCGGCGCAAAGGCCTGAAACGGAGCCACCTTCTCCGCACTGGAGGTCGCAAGCGCCGCAAGCTCCGCCCCATTAGCGGCGTGAATAGCCGGGCCCATATGTTCACGCGCGAACTTTGCCGCACCCAGAATGCCCCAGCGCACAGGTTTCGTCATTTTAGGCCTCCCACGATCCCAACCTTACAGTGTTTGCGCTCACAGTAGCCATATAACCGCGCCTCAGCAAACATCGCGCAATACATCTGGAATGACGCATAGGGTTGAACTTGCGATTTCTTGTCGTAGCCTGTCGTCAAAACCCTCATGAGGATCTTATCAATGGCAACTCTTGCGAGATGGTTCAGACGGCTGTTGGTTATCAGCGTTTTGGGCATCGTTGCGTTTTTTGTGTTAGCGCCTACCTACCTCGACAAGCAGCGCAATCCGGTTATTGAGCATGCCCCCTACGCCGTCAGCGACGCCGCACGCACCCTGCACGACAGTCTGGTGATTGGTGATCTGCACGCAGATCCGCTGCTGTGGAAACGCGACCTCACCAAGCGCAATACGCGCGGGCAGATGGATATTCCCCGCCTCATTGAGGGCAACGTCACGCTGCAGGTCTTCACCGCCGTGACCAAATCGCCGGCGGGACAGAATATTCACCAGAATGAGGCTGACGCACGGGACAACATCACCCTGCTTGCGATCGGGCAGCTTTGGCCAGTCCCCACATGGACCTCCCTTTATGAACGCGCACTACATCAAGCAAAGAAGCTGCATCGATTTCAGGAACGGTCTGACGGGCGACTGCGGATCATCCGCACCGAAGCAGATCTGGATGCCCTGCTGGACCTGAAACGCGCAGGTGAGGACGTGGTCGGCGGTCTGCTTGGCATCGAAGGGGCTCACCCGCTCGAGGGCGATCTCGATAAGCTGCAGGGGCTGGTGGATGCGGGATACAGGTTGATCGCGTTACAGCATTTCTTTGACAATGCGCTTGGGGGTTCTTTGCATGGGACTGGGGATCATGGCCTCACTGAATTTGGTCGTGCCGTCGTCACCGCCACTGTTGAGCAAGGGCTGATCCTTGATGTTGCGCATTCAAGTCCGCAGGTGGTGCGTGATGTGATTGCCATGACCGACGTCCCATTGGTGCTGTCGCACACCGGCATCCACAAGGCTTGCCCGGTCAAACGCAACCTGCCTGATGATCTGATGCGCGACATCGCCGCGACCGGTGGTGTGATTGGAATCGGCTACTGGGCGAACGCGGTTTGTGACACCTCCCCCGCAGGCGTTGCGAAGGCGATACGCAGTGCAATTGAGGTGGTCGGCGAGAATCATGTCGCGCTTGGTTCTGACTTTGATGGCTCGGTTAAGACCGCTTTTGACACCTCAGAGCTTGCCGCGCTTACTCAGGCGATGCTCGATGAAGGCCTGAGCGAGACACAAATCCGCAAGATCGCGGGCGGCAATATGCTCCGCGTCGTTCGGGCTCGGCTCGACTAACAGCAATCCGTTTTTGAAACTTACCTCACGCTATTGAGTTGCAAGGATTTTTCCTTGCAACTCAAATCTGACTCCAAAAGTCAGGAACTTAATCCCGATAACAATAGTCAAGTATTTGATTTTGTTGAATTTTCTCGTTGACGCCGCTTAGATCAGAGGATAAAAAGGTCTCAACTGCAGCAAGCCAGATGAAAAGGCCGCCAGCAGCAAGCCATCCAGCAAGGCACCTTCGGGTCCCAGCCAGATCGCAAGCGAAGCCAGCACCCAATGTCATCAAGCCAGCATAAAGCAGTCCGCGCTGCTGCCCGCCACGCAGATACGTCGCCAGCACCGCAGTGCTATCTAGGCAGATCATTCGCAAGCACAGCCCGACCACTGCCTTACTTTGGCATGTCCAGCTGCCCGCCTGATCAACCAAGAACTTCTTTTTGAAATTTGGGGAATGCTCACGCGCGCAACCGAGCCAGCCAGCCCTCCCCCAGACTATCTTTGAGCCTCTACAATCTGCGTAGCATCAACACAAAAGGGGCCACCCTGATGGGTGACCCCTTTCCATGTCCGCGCCGAGGGAGAAAGGCGCATCATTGGACAATTTCTGCGAGTGGCGGCTCAGACGGGCTGCAACATCCCTTTGCCAGCAGCCAATTCGCGCATCTTCTTTTGCAGCTTCTCAAACGCGCGCACTTCGATTTGCCGGATACGCTCGCGGCTCACGTCGTACTGAACGCTCAACTCTTCCAGCGTCTTGGCCTGATCTGCCAGACGACGCTGCGTCAGAATATCTTTCTCGCGATCATTGAGAACGCTCATTGCCTCCGCCAAAAGCTCGCGGCGCGCCTGCAACTCGTCTTGAGCCTCGTAATCTCCAGCTTGGTCAGCACCCTCATCCTCGAGCCAGTCCTGCCACTGCATGGTGCTATCACCATCGCCGCCAACCATCGCATTGAGAGATGCATCCCCACCGGACATCCGGCGGTTCATCGAGATCACCTCATCCTCGGTCACACCAAGGTCGGTTGCGATCTTCTTCACCGCTTCTGGGCGCAAATCGCCATCTTCCAGCGCACCGATGCGGGCCTTTGCCTTGCGCAGGTTGAAGAACAGCTTCTTTTGCGCCGAGGTGGTGCCAAGCTTCACCAGAGACCAGGACCGCAGGATATATTCCTGAATCGAGGCACGGATCCACCACATTGCGTAGGTGGCCAGTCGAAAGCCTTTTTCAGGGTCAAAGCGCTTCACCGCTTGCATCAAACCGACGTTGGCCTCGGAAATCACCTCCGCTTGCGGCAGCCCATAGCCGCGATAGCCCATCGCGATTTTAGCTGCCAGACGCAGGTGGGAGGTGACCATTTTATGCGCCGCCTCAGTGTCTTGCTCTTCGACCCAGCGCTTGGCCAGCATATATTCCTCTTCCGGCTCCAGCAGCGGGAATTTGCGGATTTCCTGCAGGTAGCGGTTCAGCCCACCTTCGGGAGACGGGGCGGGAAGATTTGCATAATTTGCCATCAGAACTGTCCCTTTCGAATTTGCAAGGACCTCAAGATCAGCCCATTTGAGTGTTGTGGTCGCCGTTTTCAAGCGACCCTTGCCCAGTCTTATACAAACACAACTATGCGTCCTCTGTGAAATGCGTCACAAAAGATCATGAAAAATCTCACTTTTCCCATAACCATCTGAATAATATAAAAATAAATTATCCCTTGGGACAACCGTGACACACCATTCACACCAGATCACGGCACTGAGAGCACTGTTTCATCCCCAGTACCGTTTCGATCACTTGCCTCGTTCTTCACCAAAAACCACGTTCTATTCACCTTTTTCAAAATACCTCCGGGGTGAGAGCCGAACAGCTCGAGGGGCAGCGCTCCTGCTTCAACTCACATTATACCCAATCGAGACAATCGCCGCATGCAACGCTTTGACAAAGAGGCTCTCTAGTGGTGTGGGCTCAGCATCTTGGCGCTGCATCAACCCGACCGGACCCTTTGTAAGAGATGTGTCAAACGGCAGGCGGATCAACCGCCCGTCCGAGAGCTCATTGCGCACGACCCCATGTGAAATCATCCAAATCGCGTCCGTGTCTCGAGTATAGACGCGCGCAAAGGCACCCGAGACAGTCTCAATGCGCTGCGCCGGTTCTGACAATCCGTAACTGATCAACCAGCGCTCCACCTGCGGGCGAATGGCGGCCGTGGTCGGCGGAAATATCACTGGCCAACGAGACAGATCGCCGAGATCAGGCGCTGCGAGGCACGGATGGTCTGGTCTGACCACGCACACGACCTCTTCCGTGTAGAGTTGAGTAAAAGACACCCCCTGCATGGAAGCGGGGTCCCCCATCCGACCAATCACCATGCTCACCGCACCGTTGCGCAGCATATCAATCAGCATGCCATGCGGCCCATCCGACAGCCGCAGAACGGCTTCTGGCGCGAGTCGTTGAAACCCTTCAGCCACTTTTGGCATCAGCCCCGCTGCGACGCTGGGCAACGCGCCAACCTTCACCTCCTGCTTCAGGATGCCGCCGCGCGTTCTGTCAATGCTTTCCAACCCATGATCGAGCGCCGCCAGACTCATCCGGGCAAAATGCGCAAAAACCTCGCCCGCTTCGGTCAACTCAACCCCGGCCCGACTGCGCAATAACAGCGTTGTACCGAGGATCTCTTCCAGTTCTTTTAGCGTGCGCGAAATGGCAGGCTGCGTCAGATGTAATCGCTCGCCCGCTGCCTTGAGGCTCCCGCATGACACGACCTCCAACAGACATTGCATGTGTCGGATTTTGACCAGTCGGGAGAGGTTATAGTTTACCATATTGGTATCTATATTTCTAAAATACTCATTTTTGAATGCAGAAATCGCATGATAGCCTCCATTTCAACAGGAGGAGAGTTTCATGCGCACACAGGTTGTGATTGTCGGCGGTGGCCCGTCGGGGATGCTTTTAGGGCAGCTCTTACACCTCAATGGCATTGACACCATCGTGCTGGAACGCCGCACCAAAGCGCATGTGCTGAGCCGTATTCGGGCCGGCATCCTCGAACAGGGTATGGTCGAACTGATGCACAAAGCGGGCGTCGGTGCGCGGCTGGAGCGTGAGAGCTTTCACCACGAGGGCACGCAGATCGCCCACAATGATCGGATGTTCGGCATCAACTTCGAGCAACTCATCGGCAAATCGGTGATCCTCTACGGCCAGACCGAAGTCACACGCGATCTCTATGAGGCGCGCGAGAAGGTCGGCGCACAGACAATCTTTGACGTGGCGGATGCCGCCATCTACGACGCGGACACCGATGCGCCCTATGTCACTTTCCACCAGGACGGTCAGGAACAGCGTATTGATTGCGATTTCATCGCCGGTTGTGACGGGTTTCATGGCGTCAGCCGCCGCACCATTCCGGCCTCCGTGCGCACCGAATATGAAAAGGTCTACCCCTTCGGCTGGCTCGGCATCCTGTCAGAAACCCCGCCTGTGAACGAAGAGCTGATCTATGCCAATTCCGAGGACGGCTTTGCACTCTGTTCGATGCGCAATGCCAACCTCAGCCGTTACTACGTGCAGTGTTCTTTGGGTGATGACGTCGGCGACTGGACCGACACGCGGTTCTGGGACACGCTGCGCCGCCGCCTGCCCGCCGAGGTCGCCGAGGCGCTGGTGACAGGTCCCTCGATCGAGAAATCCATCGCACCGCTGCGGTCGTTTGTGAGCGAGCCGATGCGCTGGGGGCGGTTGTTCCTCTGTGGCGATGCCGCCCATATCGTGCCGCCCACCGGGGCGAAGGGTCTGAACACCGCCGCCTCTGACGTGCATTACCTCTACACCGGGCTGCTGCGGTTCTATCAGTACAAGGACAGCGAAGGGCTGGATCGCTATTCAGAAAAGGCGCTTGCTCGCGTCTGGAAGGCGGAGCGGTTCAGCTGGTGGATGACCTCCCTGTTACATCGGTTCCCGGATCAAAGCCCGTTTGATGTAAAAATGCAGGCAGCAGAACTGGCCTTCCTGCGTGACAACGAGGATGCTCAGCGGGTGCTGGCGACCAATTACGTCGGGTTGCCCTACTGATGCAGGCGGCGCGACTGACACATGCCACGCTGCATTGGCGCGCGGATGGCGACCCAAACGGGCCAGCGGTGGTTTTTGCCCACTCGCTGGGCACGGATCTGCGGCTTTGGGATGCGGTCATCGACCGCCTGCCCAAGCATTTGCGACTGATCCGGTATGACAAGCGAGGTCACGGCCTCAGCTCCTGCCCCAAAGGGCCCTATTCCATCGACGATCTCGCCGAGGACACGCTAGAGCTGTTGGATCATCTGGGTGTTGAGACTTGTACCTTTGTCGGCCTCTCCATCGGCGGCATGATTGCGCAAACTCTGGCGGCCCGCGCGCCGGAGCGGATCTCGGCGCTGGTGCTGTCCAACACCGCATCCAAAATGGGCAAGGCGCAGATGTGGCAGGACCGGATCGCGGCCATCGAGGACGGCGGCATTGCGGCCCTGTCGGATGCGGTGATGGAACGCTGGTTCGCGCCCGCTTTCCTGAGCACTGACGCCCACGTACCGTGGCGGCACATGCTGGAGCGCACACCGCAAGCCGGCTACATCGCCTGTTGTCAGGCCATTGCAGGCGCAGACCTCAGCGAGACCACCAAGACCCTGCGCCAGCCGACCCTTGGCATCGCGGGCAGTGCGGATGGCGCCAGCCCCGCCGCGCTGGTGGAGGCGACGATCGACCTGATCCCCGACGCAGAGTTCACCGTGATCGAGGACACGGGCCATTTGCCCTGTGTCGAGGCGCCCGAGGCCTATGCCGGGGTGCTATTGGAGTTCCTAGAGGAGTTGGGCCATGTCTAAACAGTCCCAAAGCGACCGCTATATCACCGGCATGACCATCCGCCGCAAGATCCTGGGCGACGACCACGTGGACCGGGCCGAGGCAAAGAAAACCGCCTTTGATGCGCCATTCCAGACACTGATCACTGAAACCGCCTGGGGCAATGTCTGGGCCAGCGACGGGGTGTCCGACCGTGAACGCTCCATGCTGACGCTGGCGCTTCTGGCCGCGCTTGGCAATTTTGACGAGATCCCCATGCACATCCGCGCCACCGTGCGCACGGGCGCAAGCAAGACCGACGTGCTGGAGGCGTTTCAACATGTGGCAATCTACGCAGGGGTGCCGCGCGCCAACCACGCGCTGAAACTGGCCAAGGAAACCTACGCGGAAATGGACCGGGAGGGGAAACAGACATGAGCAACGGCTATGTAAACCGCGATCGGCGCTGGCATCCGCCCAGCATCACGCCGGACTACAAGACCTCCGTGGCGCGCGGCCCGCGCCATGCGCCGCTGTCCTTTCCCACCACCTTGGTCGAGGAAACCGGGCCGGTCTTTGGCCACGACATGCTGGGCAAGCTGGACAACGACCTGATCCTGAACTTTGCCAGCGGCGACGGCATGGCGATCGGTCCGCGGATCATCGTGCATGGGCAGGTGCGCGACGAGTTTGGCCGTGGCGTACCCGGCGCGCTGATCGAGGTCTGGCAGGCCAATGCGGGCGGGCGCTATCGCCACAAGAAGGAAAGCTATCTGGCGCCGCTGGACCCGAATTTCGGCGGCTGCGGGCGCTGCATCAGCGACGCACAGGGGTTCTATGAGTTCCGCACCATCATGCCCGGCCCCTACCCCTGGCCCAATACGATGAACGACTGGCGCCCGGCGCATATCCATTTTTCCATCTTTGGCCACGGCTTTGCCCAGCGCCTGATCACCCAGATGTATTTCGAGGGCGATCCGCTGATCTGGCACTGTCCCATCGTCGACACCATCCCGACCCGTGAGGGGATCGAGAGCCTGGTGGCGGCGCTCGACATGGCGCGCACGGTGCCGATGGATGCGCGGGCCTACAAGTTCGACATCACCCTGCGCGGGCGACGCCAGACGATGTTTGAAAACCGCATGGAGGGGCTGTGATCATGGTGCAACCGTTGAGCTATCTGAAGGAATCCCCCTCGCAAACCGCAGGGCCTTACGTCCACATCGGATGCACGCCGAATTTCGCCGAGATAGAAGGCATCTACCCGCAAGACCTCGGCCATGAGATGATTACCGGCGACGTGCAGGGGCAACGTATCCGCATCACCGGCCGCGTCATCGACGGCACCGGCACACCGCTGCGCGATGCGATGATCGAGATCTGGCAGCCGGATGCGGCAGGGCTGTTCAACTCCCCAGCAGAGACGCGCGGCACGGCAGATCCGAACTTCACCGGCTGGGGACGCTGTGCCTCTGATATGAGGACGGGCAAGTTTGCCTTTGACACGGTCAAACCCGGCGCGGTGCCCTTTGTCGATGGGCGGATGCAGGCGCCGCATGTGACGCTCTGGATCGTGGCGCGGGGCATCAACCTCGGCCTGCACACGCGGATGTATTTTCCCGACGAGGCGGAGGCCAATGCCGCCGACCCGATCCTGAGCCGTATTGAACATCAGACCCGCGTCAAAACCCTGATTGGCGAGGATAAGGGCGACGGTCATTTCCATTTCGACATTCGCCTTCAGGGGCATAATGAAACCGTGTTTTTCGACATCTGAGGCCAGATCATGAGCAACCCTTGTATCCTTTGCGTCGCGATCACCGGTTCCCTGCCCACCAAGGACAACAACCCGGCGGTGCCGATCACCGTGTCCGAACAGATCGAGAGCACCCATGAGGCGTTTGAGGCCGGGGCGAGCATCTGCCACGCCCATGTGCGCAATGACGACGAGACGCCATCGTCCGATCCGGAAAAATTCGCGGCGCTGAAAGAAGGGCTGGAGAAACATTGCCCCGGCATGATTATCCAGTTCTCCACTGGCGGTCGGTCGGGCGCGGGCAAGACGCGCGGCGGCATGCTGCCGTTGCAGCCCGATATGGCCTCCCTGTCGGTGGGGTCGAACAACTTCCCCACCCGCGTCTATGAAAACCCGCCGGATCTGGTCGACTGGCTGGCAGGCGAGATGCGAACGCATCACATCACACCGGAGGTCGAGGCCTTTGACCTCAGCCATATCCTGCAGGCGATCCGGCTGCATCAGGAGGGCGCGCTTTACGGCAAGCTCTATGTGCAATTCGTGATGGGCGTGAAAAACGCGATGCCCGCCGACAAGGAAGTGTTCGACCTCTATGTCGATCTGGTCCAACGCCGCGCGCCCGGGGCCAATTGGTGTGCCGCCGGAATTGGGGCGAACCAGCTGATCGTAAACGAATGGGCCATTGCCGCCGGTGGACACACGCGCACGGGACTTGAGGACAATGTGCGGCTGGATCGCCAGACGCTTGCGCCCTCCAATGCAGCACTGATCCGGCGTGCTGCGGAGCTCTGCGACAAATATGAACGCCCCGTCGCCACCTGGCAACAGGCGCGCGAGATCCTTGACGTGCCCCTGCGCGGCTGATCTGGTTTCATCATTCCGCCTCAAAGGACCGACCCACTCGTGAACCCGCTGACCTCGACCAACCCCTATTTTACCGGCCTCTTTGCCGATGATGAAATCACGGATCTGTTCGGTGGTCCGGCCACGGCGGAGGCGTTCCTCGCCTATGAGGTGGCGCTGACCCGCGCGGCGGCAGAGGTCGGGCATATCAAAGCGGATCTTGCGGCGCGGGCAGTGGCGGCGATGGCGGGGTTCGCACCCGATGTGGTGGCATTGCAAGCGGGTCTGAAGACAGACGGTATGGCGGTGCCGGGCTATGTGCGGCAACTCAAGGCGCATGTGGGCGCGGAACACGCCCCTGCGATCCATCCCGGTGCCACCAGTCAGGATCTGATCGACACCGCGCTGGTGTTGGCGATCCGCGCGGCAAACGCGATCTACCTGTCGCGGCTGGATGCGTTGAGCGCCGCTCTGGAGGAGCTGGGGCGGACACAAGGTCAGAACGCCCTGATGGCGCGCACCCGGATGCAGGCGGCGCTGCCGATCACCGCCGGGCATCGGATCACCACCTGGGCCGCACCGGTGCTGCGCCATACAAAACGGCTGGAGGCCGTGCGCCCCGAGGTGGAGCTGTTGCAATTCGGCGGCCCGGTGGGAGATCGCCAGCGCAGCCATCCCCATGGCGACGCCATCGCCCGTCTCATGGCGACCGAGTTGGGGCTGAGCTCCCCCGTCCGCAGCTGGCACACGGAGCGGGATGGGTTGGCGACATACGCCAGTTGGCTCTCGGCCCTGACCGGCAGCCTCGGCAAGATCGGGCAGGACATCTGCCTGATGACACAACAGGGCGTCGATACGCTGGCGCAGCAGGGCGGCGGCAGCAGCTCTGCCATGGCGCATAAACAGAACCCGGTGACGGCGGAACTGTTGGTGACGCTCGCGCGCTATAACGCAGGCCAACTGCCTCTGATGCATCAGGCGATGGTGCATGAACAGGAACGCTCTGGCGCGATGTGGACGCTGGAATGGATGGTGCTGCCGGCCATGATGACCTGCACCGGCGCGGCGCTGCGTCTGGCCACCTCCCAGATACAGGCGATCACCCGGATCGGGGACGCCGCCCAGCCCAGCTGACCCGCCGCCCAAAACTCTTTTTCAAAAAAATTGCCACCTGCTGCATCCAAATGCGGCGCTGACGGAGTCTCACCTCTGACAGCGCACGGATGGTCCGTGCCTCAGTCAAACAGTGAGGAACTTTTTATGCATTCCCTTAAGACCGCTTTTGTGACCGCATCCATTTTCGCAACCGCACAGCTGGCGCAGGCGGACGACCATGCCACCCCGATGGCGATCGGGCTGAGTGGCGACAATATGCTGCATATGATCAATGCCGAAACCGCCAGCGTCACCGGCTCCATGCCCGTCAAGGGCGTCGATAAACTGCTGGGCATCGACCTGCGCCCGGCCACCGGTCAGCTGATCGGCGTCACCTCCACCTTTGACATCGTCGAGATCGACCCCAAGACGGGCGAGGCCACGGTGATTTCCACCATGGACAAGGAACTGCCGATTGCCGAGGGCGCACCGGTGATCGTGGACTTCAACCCCAAGGCTAACAAGCTGCGCTTCATGAGCGGCACCACCAACCACCGGGTGGACATCGAAAGCGGTGCCGTGACCGTGGATGGCTCGCTCGCCTTTGAGGAGAAAGACATGCACGCAGGCGAGGCTCCGGCCATCGTCGCGGCGGCCTATATCAACTCCTACGGACAACCGGATGCGACGGCGATGTACGACATTGACGCAACCATTGTGGCACTGATCCAGCAGACATCACCCAACGATGGCACGCTGGCGGCAATCGGCAAGCTGGGTATCGAGGGCACCGAGGCCTATGCGTTTGACATTGCAACCGATGCGCAGGGCAATAACACTGCGTGGCTGGCGGCAGGCAGCACACTGAATACGGTGTCTCTGGAAAGCGGCAAGATCCTTGAGAGCTGGGAAATCAAAGGAGCCGATGCGCCATTGCGTGACATTACTTTCATGACCGCGATGTAAAATCACAAGTTGCACACACCACATAAATTCGTGCTATGGTTGCATTTGTGAGTACGAGTACACCTGGGGCACTTATCGCCTGTAGGACTGTTGCTTCGGGGGCGCAAGGAACCCACTCCCTGCGCCCCCGGCTCTCGATATATAAGAAAAATCATCGCATTGACCGCCAGAGTCCGCAGCAATACGCTTCGTCTGACGATGCCTCCTCTCAGCGATCAAAAACCGGCTTAGAAAGATGGCGTCAGTTTAAGTGCCCATAGGGATGAGGACAGGCGAGTGAGCGAACTGGCAGAGCGGATCAAAGCCTGCGCCAAAGGGGACCGCGCGGCACTCCGCGCGATCATGGATGCAGAAGGGTCGCGGCTACTTGGCATTGCAATCCGGATGTTGCGACGGCGTGATCTGGCAGAGGATGCAGTGCAGGAGTGCTTTGTCTCGCTATGGCGCAAGGCGCATCAGTTTGACGCCAATCGCGGAGCGGCGCGGGGGTGGCTGACCACTATTTTGCGCAACCAGTGCCTGACGATGCTGCGCAAGGAGAGCTGGGAGATCGCCGAAGATGCCGAGACGCTAGAGCGTCGGCAAGATGAGGATATCGTAATGGACGCCTATGGCAGGTTGGACGCGAACAGCGATCTGCGCCGTTGTCTGGACCGGCTTGAGCCGCCGAAACGGATCGCCATCCTGCAGGCCTATGTGCTCGGGTATACCCACGGCGAGATATCTGGCCGCATTCAGGCGCCGCTTGGGTCTGTTAAGGCCTGGGTCCGGCGTGGCCTAATCGCCTTGCGGGAGTGCCTGTCATGAGTGATGAACGATCCCTGAGAGATGTGGCAATGGAAGTTGCGCTTGGTCTTTCAGATGAGGCCGAGACGGTCGAGCTTGAAGCGCGCGCGCTGCACGACCCCGAAGTCGCAACAGCGCTAGAGCAGGCGCGCGCACGGCTTTCAGAGCTGGACGACACCGCCACGCCCGAGGCACTGCCCGATGACATGTGGGCGCGGATCACAGCCCAGCTGGACGTGGTCCCAACAGCGATTGCCCCCGGCTCCGTGCCGCAGTTCGATGCCGAGACCGATACGATCCTCCCCGCAAACGAGCCGCATGCGCCACGCAACTGGTTCATCGCGGCCTGTGCCGGGCTGGCGGCGTCACTTGTGCTGGCTCTGGCTCTTGGATGGTCGGTGATGACACGCCCCGATCCGACGGTGATCGCGGTGCTGATCAACGACACCACAGGCGAGGCCGTCGCCGTGGTTGAGGGCACCGAAGAGAACCTGACCCGCGTAACCCTGCTGGGGCAGACCGCAGTGCCCGAGGGTCAGGTCATGCAGGTCTGGACCAAACCCCAGGACGATGGGCCGCCAATCTCGCTTGGTCTACTGACGGACAACCGGGGCACCGCACTGTCAGTAGATGGGTTGCCACCGCCGGGACCAGAACAGCTCTATGAGATCACGTTTGAGCAGACCGGCGGCTCGCCCACGGGTCTACCAACCGGACCGATCCTCGGCAAAGGGCTGGCAAAAGAAGCGCTTTAGGCCGAAACAAAATAGGGGGCACCGCTTGGCACCCCCTATTGCATCATCCCTGTCAGACGACGGCTATTTCACACGTCAGGCTGCCGCTTTGATCGACTTGTCCTGCTTGGCTGCGACACCTTCGACCAGCACCTTGTGCAACGCACCAATTACCGGTTTCAGGTCTTCGCGCTCTACGATGAACTGAACATCCACATTGCGGGGTCCTTGCGAGGCCCCAAGGCTCGCCAGCCCCACGTCCGCAATCGCCTGAAGACCGCGTGTCAGCACCGACAAACCCTTGAGATCACGCCCAATCGCAGAGGCCATGGACAGCAACCGTGCGGAGATCTCCGCGTTCGGGTAGATCTTTGCCAGATCCTTCTCCACCCGTTTCAGGACCGTCAGCGAAGTGTCGAGGTAATGGGTGATCGTGTTGGCGTTCGACGTTTTGGAAACGATACGCACATCGTGACGTGTCAGCACCTCAAGGATCGCAGCATCATAGCCCTTCACCCCGACCATATCCTGCTCGAAGACCTCAAGCGCGATGATATCCAGCCCGGTAATCATCTCGACTGCTGGGGTATCTGCGGGCTTGTCGTCGATCAATGTACCCGGATCTTCGGGTTCAAAGGCGTTGGTCACCCGCAGCGGCACATCGGCCTGCCGCAGTGTCTTGGCCGCCTTGGGGTGGATCGCCTCCATACCCATGTTCGACATCTGATCCGCCACATCGTAATTGGTGTGGCCGAGCTTTTGCGCAACGCCCTCGCCCACCAGTTTCGGGTCGGCGGAGGAGAGGTGAAACTCCTTGTGGATGATCGCCTCGCTGGCGCCGGTGAGGGCGGCCAGACAGGAGAATGTCACCTCGGAATAGCCACGGTCAAACTCGCGCATCAGCCCCTCAGCGCATTGCGCATAACCGGTGACGATGGGCATCTCACTGGCGGGATCGACGTCGTTGAGCGCACCGGAAATGCGTTCCTCCAGCGTCACATCACCTTCGTCACGCCAGCCGGAGAGGTCCACAAAGCGGGCATTCACCCCCACGCGCTGCAACAGAAGCGCGGTGACAAAGGCGGAATGCGCCTCGCCCAGTCCCGACAGCAGCTCGCGGATTTGCAGCATGTGTTCCGCCAGACGAAAATGCCCGTAGCTGCACAGGCGCTGCAGATCGATCAGGCAGTTGCGAGCGCCTTCGATACGTTCGGAGACAAAAGCATCTGCCTGCGCCACATCACCGGCATTGTCGAGCACCGCCTCATGGGCTTTGCGCATCTCATCACCGACGCGGCTCAGGGCCTCGTGCCAGCCATGGTCGGATTCAGCGTCGGCAAACCGGGCATAGACGCCCGGTTCACCGGTTTTCTTGTGTTCGAGCAGCAGATTGGTGATGCCACCAAAGGCGGAGACCACAAAGACGCGACCATAAAGATCATCCGCCTTACGCCCGCCGGTAAACAGCGTGTCCACCAGCTCGTTCACGCGGGACATCGAGGTCCCACCAATTTTTTCAACAGTATGTGTCATGCGTCACCTGTTCCTCAGGCCAGCTCCTCCGCAGGGGCATAAGAGCCGTCCTCGCGATGGACTTCGGTGCCGGTCACCGGCGGATTGAAGCAGCATGCCATGTGCAGTTCTTCCTCGGCCCGCAGGATGTGCTTGTCATGCAGGTTCAGCGCATACATGACGCCGGGCTTGATCTCGTGGGTCTCGCCGGTGGCGATATCGGTGATCGAACCCTTGCCTTTCATGCAATAGACACTTTCGAAGTGGTGCTTGTAGTGGAACTGATGCTCCGAACCCGCTTCGAGCACAGTGATGTGGAAGGAGAACCCCATCCCGTCATCGGCCAGCAGCATGCGGGTGGAGGTCCAGCGCGCATCAGAGACGGAGCGGTCGGTGTTTTTCAGTTCGTTGAAATCGCGTACGATCATGGGTCTTGGTCTCCGGTCTTCAGATTATTGCGCGGCAATTTTGGTTTTGGCGGCCACTTCGCGGGCGGCGGTGCTGAGAATGGCAAAGCCTTCGCAGAACAGCTGCTCGGAGGTGGTGAGCGGTGCGAGGATCTTCACGACCTCGTCGTTCGGACCGGAGGTTTCCACCACCAGACCCAGCTCATAGGCGCGGGCACAGATATCACCGGCCAGCTCGCCGCATCCGACATCCACCCCCTGCATTAGACCACGGCCTTTCAGGTATGCACCGGGGATGTGGCTCGCCACTTCTTGCAGGGCGCTTGTAACCAGCTCAGACTTGCGTGCGAGCTCTGTTTTAAAGGCATCATCGGCCCAGAACTTCTCGATCGCCACGCGGGCAGTCACAAAGGCATGGGTGTTACCGCGGAAGGTGCCGTTGTGCTCGGCAGGGCCAAAGACGTCATGCTCCGGGCGCACCAGAACCAGCGCCATTGGCAGGCCAAAGCCGGATACGGATTTCGCCATGGTGACGATATCGGGTTTCACACCCATTTCCTCGAAGGAGAAGAAGGTGCCGGTCCGACCGCAACCTGCCTGAATGTCATCGATGATCAGCAGCGCGCCGTGATCGTGAGCGATGGTTTCAAGCTTTTTCACAAACTCGGCGGAGGCCGCGTTGAGGCCCCCCTCGCCCTGAACGGTTTCCAGCATGATCGCCGCCGGGGCGTCGATGCCGCCAGATGGATCGGAGAGCATTTTTTCAAGCAGTGCCGCACTGTCGACACCATCAGCATAGGCTTCAAATGGCATGCGCGTCACGCCCGCCTTGTCCATGCCAGCGCCGCCACGGTGATAGCCGTTACCGGTCGCTGCCAGCGCCCCCATGGTCACACCGTGAAAACCGTTGGTGAAGGAAATCACATTGGTGCGGCCGGTGACCTTGCGGGCAATCTTCATCGCCGCCTCAACAGCGTTGGCGCCGGTCGGGCCGGTGAACATCACCTTGTGATCCATGCCGCGTGGCGTGAGGATCAGGTCGTTGAAACTGTGCAGGAAGGCTTCTTTAGCCTCGGTGTGAAAATCGAGACCATGGGTGATGCCGTCCTTCAGGATGTGTTCAACCAGCGCATCCTTCATATCGGGGTCATTGTGGCCGTAGTTCAGCGAGGAACAGCCCGCCAGAAAGTCGATGTAACGGGTGCCGTCTTCGGTGAACAGCTCGGACCCGCGTGCAGTGTCGAAAGACGCGGTGAACGAACGGCAGTAGGAGCGCGCATTGCTTTCGCGGCGCTTATAGATAGACGAGTTTGTTTCCATGTCTTTGGGCATGGGAGAATCCTTTTCGGATAAGATAAATTCTGGATGAGGAGAGGAGTTCAGGCCGCGCGCTTCAGGACCTTGGCATCACTGTCGAGAGTGATGGTCACCATATGCTCGGTGTCATGCGCGCCGTCGAAATGGGCCTCTTTCTCGAAATGCGGCTCGTCGCTAAGCTCCCCGCCGATATCGCGGGCAAAGCTGCGGAAGAGGCCCCAGGAGGCCGCATTGTCTTTGGTGATGGTTGTTTTCAGCACGGCGGCGTCGCTGATGCCATCACGCGCGATCAGCGCCTTCAGCATCTTCTTGCCCAGTCCCATGCCGCGCGCGGCTTCACCCACCGCGACCTGCCAGACGAAGAACGCATCATCGCCCGGGATCATGTGGCCGGAAATCCAGCCAACGATTTCGCCATCAAGCTCCGCCACCACGCAGGTGTCGCGGAAGTGATCCGCCTGGATCAAGTTGGCATACATGGAGTTGCGGTCGAGCGGCTCGCAGGCCTTGACCAGCTCCCAGATTTCGGCCCCGTCCGTCGCGTTTGGCTTGCGTAGGCGGGGCTGGCAAGTTCGGGGGCTATCAGTCTCAGTCTGCAAGATGTCTTTAGGCATCGCTCACCGTCTCCATTTTCGTTCGCCTTTCTAAATATAGCGAAGATGTAAAAACTTCAAGAACCTCAGTAATTTTATTCCCCAATGTGATTATTGCCTGATTTTAAATGGAAATACTGTTTAGCAAGGCAAATTATGCTGTAAAAAACTTGCTTCGTCACAAAGAAACACATCGACAATACTTAGTGTATTGAAGGAATTCGCCATCCGTGACACTTTAGAGCGCTATGAATGATCGCCCGCGTAACAGAACTGACGAAAGCCTGATTGCACTCAGACGTATTCTGCGTGCAACGGAGCTTTATTCCCGCAATCTGGCGCAGGCCTCGGGTCTGACGCCGGCGCAGCTGCGCGTGCTGCAATTGCTTGCAACCAGCGGAGGCAGCGCCACCCCCAAAGAGCTGGCCCAGACCATGGGTGTGGCTCAGGCTACGGTGACTGCTCTTGTCGATAAAATCGTCTCACGCGGAATGGCGACACGCATGCGCTCTGAGGCGGATCGTCGACAAACCAATGTCGTGCTGGAACCAGCGGGGCGCGAGGCCGTCAAAGCGGCACCGGACGCGCTGCAGCAGCGCTATGTGCGCGCCTTCGAACAGTTAAAAGACTGGGAGCAGGCTCAGCTGCTTGCCTCGCTCGAACGCGTCGCCGCGATGCTGAATGCGGACGATATGGATGCTGCTCCGGTACTGACCACAGGCGATATCAAGGGCGTCGGCCGTCCGAGCTGAGCAACCTGTTGCTATTCAAACCAGTGATTTGAAGCGCGCATCCAGATCGACAAAGTAGCGCAACCAAACACGAGGATCGCATTCACGTTCCGCGTTAGCGCGGGCACGCGCTGCTCTCTCTTGCGCGCCAACAGGGTCGTCCGCGATTGCCCGCAAGGCCTGCGCCATATCAGCGGCCTCCTGCGGTTGCACCATCAAGGCCGTCTGCCCATCGACATAATCCGCCACCCCCACTGAACGTGTGACCACCAAAGGCACACCAAGCCTTTGCGCACCTACCATCGTCACATGCCCATTGGGGGTATGATCTGAGCGCAAGGCGATCGCCATCCCGCAGGACTGTTTGGCAATTGCCCATGTTACAGGAGCGGGTAAGTTGGTGAAGGTCTTCACATTGTCGGGAAATGAGATGCCTTCGACGCTGGCAGGACGCGCCACGATCACCAAGCGTAACTCTGGTGCCATACGCATCGCGTCGGCGAGGACGCGGTAATCCCGCCCCTCTCCGCCGATGGCACAAAGATAGGGGCGCTCAAACGGCCTCGGTTGATCTTCCGCGACCTCAGGCACCTCCATCGCCCAGGGCAAGAAAGTGAAGCGTTCAGGCGGCAAATCAAACAGCTCAGCGTAGAGCCGGACTTCATACCGCGAAAAGACAGTAAACTCCTGCACAGCCTTGAAATGGCGGCGCGACAGATCAAGGCGGCGGCCCGTGGGCAAATGGGTGTAGTTGAAAGCAAAAGCGATGTGAGGGCAGTTCGGAGCGATCACACGCGCCATGGCCGCTGTCGCCAGTGTCACGTTCGGCAAATGCGACACCAACACCGCACTTTTTCTTTGGCGCGCAGCCCAGACTGCAGACAGGCAGGCCCGATACCGCCCCAGAGCCGGGCGCGTGATGCGCCGCTCTAACATGTTGCGGGGACGCCCGTAGTGCATGTCCCAAGTCAGTTCAGGCGAGGTGTTGTAGGGTTCCAGAAAGCGCCAGTCTCGATCTGCGAGATCGGAAATATTGATATAGTGCATCTCTCATCCCATTGGCGTCGGACCCGCAATCAACGACGCTCTGTTGCCGAGACTGCCTGACCCCGCAGCTGAAGACAATGGGTGCGCAAGAGGTTGAAATTCGATTCGTTCGTGCAGGATGGACTGAACAAAAGGTCAGAACACATCAACCCTGAGGACAATCACACCAATATGAGGTGATTGTTCCTGTGAATTGGTGCTAATTTGAGCTAAATTCGGCTCAAGATTAACTGAATTTTGACATTGTTAGAGGTCAGCGAGAAGCTGCTGACATCAAACAAACAGCTTTGCAGCTGCTGCGGAACGGGGGTGGGGACTCCTGTCGCGACGCGGCCAGTGGCGTTGCAGGGCAACTAGTCGGGTTGTGGGGAACCGTGTCAGCAATTGCGCTTAAAGTGATTGCGGCAAGCTGTGGCTTGTCGCCTGCCAGCATAGTGCCGTTTGGCATCAGAGGGGCTTCAGAGTGAGCCGCTTTGCATTCCATTACGAAAAGCTCGCCGTAAAGGCGGATGCGCATAAGGTTTTTGATGACCCGCGCAGGCTGCGCTTTCGTCGTGTGCGTACCATCGTGGCCCTCAGCATGCTCTGTTTGATGGCGTGGCTTTATCTGTTTCTGAACGGCACGTTTTCTTGGCATACCGCCTGGGATGAAATCACAGGAAACTGGTCTGAACAGCAAGCGCTCGCGCTGCCTGCAACAGATCCCGTGACACAGACCGACGATATACGTCTGACGTCATTGATGCCCGTGTTGCCTCCGAAACCCTCCTGCGAGGCCCCCAGTCAGCCGTTTTTTGCGGCCATGGCAGGCCCTGCTGCGCCCGTGGTCTACGGCCATATCCCATCTGATAATGATTGGGGTCAGTTGTCCCTGACCGAGAGCTGCAATCAATTGGGCGTCCTTGTTCCCGACTGGCTTCGCATCGAGCCAACGGCCAGTGGTGCCAAAGTCTCGATGGAAACAGAGGAAAGTCGCGCGCCCGTCATGGAGTACCGCAGCAAGTCCGGCAATGCGCCCGACCTGATGCCCAAGATTGAGCTGGATACCGGCGAGGACAAAGCCGCCTTCATCAACGCAATCAGCAGCAAAGCTGTCGCCCAGCGCACCACCGCACAGGTGATAGAACATCTGCGTCCGCTCTACCCCCAAGGTGCGTGCCTCAGCATTCCCGGTCTGGAAACCTCTGACCTTCCGGCGCTTCAGCCTTTCTTTCAGACACTGAGCTCAGGATTGAAGGCCGAAGGCATGGCCTCCTGCATCGTTCTGAGCGGCACATCATCCGCGTGGAAGTCAAAGGAGACCACCGCGCTTTTTGATAAAGTGATCCTGAAGCTCTTCCTCGATCCATGGGTTGGCACCGCCCCGTCACCGCTCGCCGCTGATGTTTGGTTTGAAGAGACCGCAAGATCCGCAGCAGAGCAGATTGGCAAAGACAAGCTCGTCGTAGCGCTTGGGAATTTTGCGGTGGAATGGACTTCTGGCAAGCCTTTGCCCGATGTGCTGCCTTATGCAGCCGCCATGGAACGTATCGCAGATGCCGGAACGAAAGTCAGGTTCAGTGCCAAAACTTCTGGAAGCCTTGCGTCCTACCGCGATGCTGAGGGGCGCAGCCGCAAGATTTGGATGCAGGATGCAGCAAGTCTGATCAATCAGATGGCGATCTTGCGCGATCTTGGCATCACCAACAGCGGGATTTGGTCGCTGGGCCTCGAAGATCCCGGCATCTGGACCGTGCTGCGCAATCGCAACCTCAGCACGCAGACACTGAGCGCAGAACTGGCACTGGTAAAGCTCGACAACTACGTCAATTATTCTGGCGAGGGGGCGCTGTTGCGACTGACCCACCGTCAGTCCCCCGGCATCCGTCAATTGAACTTTGACACAGAAACCGGGCGTGTAATCGGGCAAACCTACGATCTGCTTCCCCGCCCCTATTCGCTTGAGCGTTATGGCAAACCCGCAGGTCGCAAGGTGGTGCTCACCTTTGATGACGGCCCGCATCCGGTTTACTCCGAACAGATCCTCGACATCCTGAAAGAGACCAAGACGCCTGCGACATTCTTTGTGACTGGCAGAAGTGTCATGGACGCGCCTGCGGTCTTGAACCGCATGATCGACGAAGGGCACGAAATCGGTGCGCATACCTTCTCCCATCCGCGCATGGATCAGGTGTCCAAAACCCGCGCAACGCTTGAATATTCCATGCTGGACAAGGTCGTAGCGGGTGCAGCGGGTCGTCAGATGACGCTCTATCGTGAACCGTTTCAACGCAGCGGCGGCCCGGTCACCGCGGATCGTGTCGCAGCGCTGGAAATCGCGTGGGATCGCGGCATGCAGGTTGTGGGCATGGACGTCGTGCCCCACGACTGGACGGGCTGGAGTGGCCGCGAGATCGCCGACTTTGCGATCAAAGAAGTCGAACGCGGCGCTGGCAACGTCATCCTGTTGCACGACGGCGGTGAAGACCGGACTGCATCGGTGGAAGCGACACGTTTGATCATCTCAGAGCTTGGCGCTTTGGGCTATGAATTCACAACCGTTGCTGACCTGACCGGCAGCACGCGCGCAGCACTGATGCCGGTTGCCGAAGGCGGCTATCAAACCTTTGACCGTGTCTCTTTCTCTCTGGTTGCATGGGGGCAGGATGCCATCGTGACCCTATTCTGGCTCGCATTGGCGATCGGCGTGATCCGCTCGCTCGCCATCTTGCTTCTTGCTCTGCTCAACTGGCGGGGCCATCGCACCGTTTCCCTCACCAATCCTAAGGTTGCGGTGATCATCCCCGCACATAACGAGGAAAAAGTGATCCGCAGTTGCATCCAAAGTGTGCGGGCGAGCGACTACAAGAACATTGAGATCATCGTTGTGGATGATGGGTCCAGCGACAACACGTTGAACGAAGTCTTTGCATTCTCGCACAACCAAGAAGTGCGCGTTATCTCGCAGCCCAATCAAGGCAAATGGAGCGCGTTGAACCGTGCCCTCCTCAACACTTCAGCAGATATCGTGGTCTGTATTGATGCGGATACTCAGGTCGAGAAGAGTGCGATCAGTCATATGGTCAGACATTTTGACAACCCCAAGATCGGCGCGGTTGCGGGCAAAATCATGGCGGGTAACAAAGTCAATCTGCTGACCCGCCTGCAGGCACTTGAATATACCACGGCGCAAAACGTCGAACGCAAAGCTTTTGACTTCATCAACGGCATGCTCGTGGTACCGGGTGCCTTGGGCGCATGGCGTGTGGCTGCGCTTCGCAAAACGGGGCACTTCAGCGACGAGACAATGACCGAAGACACCGATTTGACCATTCAGGTCAATCGAGCTGGCTACCGCATTATCTACGAGGCAAATGCGCGCGGCTATACCGAGGTGCCCGAGCGGATCGGGCAACTTTTAAAACAACGTCTGCGTTGGTCCTTTGGCATGTTCCAAAGCGCATGGAAGCACAAGAAAGCAGTGTTCGAGGGACGCTCTGTAGGGCTGATCTCCATTCCTGACATGTTTATCTTTGGCTACCTCTTCCCACTGCTTGCTCCGATTGCTGATCTCTTTGTCGCGCTCTTGCTATACCGTTTGGTCAGCGGTGGTTGGGATGGCAGCGCCGCCAGTTCTCAGGATATGCAGTATCTTCTGGCCTATCTCACATTGCCTGCGCTGGAGTTCCTGATCGCGGCCTTTGCCCTCGCGCGGGACAAAGACGAAAGCATGTGGTCGCTGTTGTTGTTCCCGATCCAGCGGGTGTTTTACCGCCCGATCCTTTACTATTCCGTCATTCGCGCCATCCTGCGTGCACTCACCGGCCGTCTGTTCAGCTGGGGCACTCAAAAACGGTTGGGGCGTGATTATAGTTTGGCGACGAGCGGCACATGAAACGCAGAACCTTCCTCAAAGCTCTCGGTGTCGGCGCTGCGTTGATCCCGGTAAAAACCTTTGCCGCTGATTTTATCGGCGCAGTGACACCGCAAACCTATCCGGTGATCACGGGAATAGACGCGTCAACCTCCGTGCCACATCTGATTGCCGTGCTCGATACCCTGTGGGAGCGCAATATTCCTGTGACCTGCGTGGTCTCGCCGTTCGATGCCGAAGGTCAGGTGCTGTCACCCCAACATCCTGTAGCGCGTGTGCTCGCGGGATATCTACTGGGTGGCAGCGGCATCGAGGTGGCACCGTTTCAGGCCGATTTGGCAACCCTATCCCAGCATTTTCAGGCGCGCGCTGCACGTGACGTGCTCCAAGCGCTTCGTGAAATGTTGAACCCGGTAGAAAGAACACTCGGAATCCCCATCCGAGTTCAGACCCTGGCCTGTCACGATGTGACGCGCCCCGCCTCCCCCACGGCGGTCCGCTCGGCCGGGGTCTTCAATATTCTGAGCCTTCCTCAGAAAACCGCAGCCGTCATTTCTGAAACATGGGAAAACGGTGTTGCGCGGCTGTTTGGCGGCACGCTTGTGGACTTGGACAACCCAGTCACGCCCGCAGTTGACGCGCGCACGCCGACACAGAACGTGGCCTATCTGTCGGCCAATGCGTTCTCAGATTTCTCGGTCGAAGATCTGACAGCAGCGGCAGAGCAGTTTGCCGAAAGCCTCGTGCAGCAAGAGGTTGACGGAAGTGCCTCGCTGTTACCTGTGTCTGATCTGCAGTTGCGCGATGCTTATGATTTCAAACGCAATCTTTGCCTCCACCTTATGGAGCGAGCAAGTGAAACTCTGTCTGATACTCCATCGGCCCTCGCCAACCTTCTGGACCGGCTCAAATTACCCTATTCGACAGGCGTGGACGCAGCCCCTCAAAACGAACTGGCGATCTGGGTGCCGACCGAGATGCCAACGTCCGAAGATGATGCAAACCCTCAGCCGCACACAATTGAGATCACAGGAGTGTCCGCCAATGGCACTCCCACCATCAGTACCACCCGTCCCCTGAGTGCAGGCATCGCGGTTCGCCTGAGCGCGGGGGCTACGGCGCGGCGCGGCATCGGTGAAGACGGCGTTTTAACGCTCAGCCGTCGCGATTTGACCCGCCCCATCACCGCCGAAAGCCTACAAACCGATTTTGCAGGGCTGCAGGATATGGTGATCGTCTTGCGTGACGGTGATTTCACCGATGACGTCACCCTCACATTGCTGGAACGGCAACTCATCAACACCCTTCGCGCGCCTGTCACTCAGTTCACAACGCTTACCGGCCAGATTGAGCGTCTGGTCCCAAACGGCCCGCTGCCATATCGCTATCGCCGTGTTGCAGCCGCGCAGCCAGAGCTGATCTCTCAGCGCGAGAAGCTGCCAGATCAACAACGTGCGGAGCTAATGGAAGATGCACGGGCAGCATGGCGTTATCTGGAACGGTTCACACATCCTAAAACGGGTCTTTGCCCTTCGACGGTAGACTCGTCTCCGGGTGGGCGGCTGCATGAAGCCGTCACCATGTGGGATGTCGGCAGTCACATTAACGGGCTTGTTGCGGCAAAACAAATTGGCCTGCTCGACGAAAAAGGTTTCGAGATCGCGATTAAGAAGATTCTACCCAATATCGCGGGTCGCATCTCGCAAGACCGCCGTCTGCCGCAAGGCTGGATTCGCACCGATCGCGCGCGTTGGGGCAATAAAAACTTTGACGGCAGCGATGCAGGGCGCCTCCTCGCTTCACTCGACAATCTGCGCCGCCATAGTGGTTTTGGCGAGCAGTTGGTGGAGCTGGTTGGATCATACGACCTCGATAAGATTATCATCGACGGCGAAATCCATTCCGTAACCGAAGGTGAGCTACATAGCTCTTACGTCTCACACAGCGCACACTACTCGGCGTTGGCCTTTCGGCGCTGGGGCCATGCCGCCCGCTCCCCCTACGAGGTCTATGCAGGTAAATCTGAACCCGACGGACAGATGGCCCTGCTCGAAGCGGTGGCACGGATTGGCCCAATCGGGGCCGAGCCGCTGCTGTTGGAAGGGCTGGAGTTGGGCATGTCGCCACAGAGCGCTTATCTTGCGGATGTATTGTTCACCACCCAACTTGAGGACTTTCGTGAAACCGGCCGCCTGATCTGCGTCTCCGAAGGGCCGATCGATACCAGCCCGTGGTTCCTCTATCAGGGGCTGCAACTGGATGCCGAGACCCGCACATGGGCGATGGATACGGTTGGCAGTGAACCCGAATATCGCACGCCAGAGTTCCGGGATGAATATCTCGCGGTGAGCAGCAAAGCCGCCTATCTTTGGTCGGCGATGCAGCCGCATTCCTATTCGGACACTTTGCGCGAATACGTCCGCAACACCGCCAAGACCGAAAACGGCTTTTCCTCAAGCATATTTGTGAAATCCGAGCGCCCTACACGAGACTACACCGACCTCAATACCAACAGCATCATCTTGCAAGCGATCGCGCATCAACTGGAAACCTCCGGCTGACGCGCGCGGCTGAGCGCCATATCAGAAGGTGCGGCATCCGGTTGCCGCAATTTCGCCGGGCGTAACGGGGTATCCCGGACGCGGGTTCAGGACCACGGATTGAATGCCTGTAATATGGCGCATGCAGGCATCGACCGAAGCCTCATCCATACGACGACCACCGACATAGATGTCGATCCAGTCATGCCCGCGATGCCCGGTGTGACAGGGCCCATCCTGAGGGCGCGGACCGTCGCCGCACATATCCTCGACGATTGCGTATTTCTGCAGTTTCTCGATATAAAAACGCGTTCCGGGTCGGTAGTCCATCACGCTACGCCCGCCTGTTTTCTTGTGGCCGACAGCAAGCGTGATAGGGTCTTCATAGGTTCCGACACCACCAGCGGTGCGGTGAATCACAGGCCGGGCAATCTGAGCCGATCCACGCGGCGTATTATCCCACCAGCTATAGCCAGTCAGAAATACGTTCATGATTTGTTCTTGATCGGGCGCGATTGCAACACGGGTCAGACCAGACAAGTCATTGTCTACATTAAGCCGTGTGCTCACACTGCTGAATTCATGGTAGTCGGTGCGCACATTGTCACCACATGCGGAAAGAGAAATCGTTAACGCGGCTGCCGCGACAGCCTTGAGAGATACACTTGTCATGAGACCATCCTACTGAACAGAAACACTCCGGCTGCAGTGAGATCCTCACACCGAAGTTACCTCAGAAAGTGGGTCATAGGTGTTGACGAAACCCTAACAAATACACCTCTAACAAATTGAAAAAAATATAAATATCTCCATTAATTTAGTTCAAATTTGAACAGTCTACTTGGCTTCCAATATGCTGCGGCCTTATGCAAGACGGGCTGCGTGGAGCGTGTTCACCTGAATAACCTCACACCCCGCATCCGCACATTTGTCCAATACCTCTTTGGAAAACGCAGCCGCCGACACCACCACATCGTAGTCCCAAAGCACGTGCTTACGGCAGGGCAACTCTCGGCCCAGTTTGGCCTGATCCACCACCAGAACCTTGCGCACAGCACAGCCTGCAACCGCCACCCGTGCTGCGATCTCATCGGTGTTGTAGTCCAAAACCTCGCCAGCCAGAGAGATGCCTCCACAGCTGAAAATCGCAATGTCGACCAGATAGTCAGCAAAGAAATCCCGGCTCGCGGTTCCGATCAGATCCAGATCCCGCAATCGCACCGCTCCTCCCGCAAGTGATACCGAGGCTCCCTCGGCGCCTTGCATGGCAATCACCGCATGGATGTTGTTGGTTGCAACGAACAAATCCTTACAGGTGGCCGCCAAAATCCGCGCACAGGCTTCGACTGTCGTACCAGTGCCCAGCGCCACACGACTGCCGTCGCCAACAAGCGATTTAACCGCAATGGCGATTTGCTGTTTCTCGCTGCGCGCAACAGACATTCTGGGCGCATAGCCAATGTTCTCAGACTGTTGCCGAAGCCGGGCATTGCCGTGGCGGCGCTGAACAAGTGCGGCCTCATCAAGCTCTCGCAAATCGGTTCGGATTGTCTGAACCGATACCCCCAGCCGCGTGGCCAGATCCGTCGCAGACATCTCGCCTTGCTCGCACAGCAGCCTGATGATCGCATCACGACGCCGATTTAGCTCGCCTCTTCGCATTCGCTTTCCTTTGAAAGTGAACTTCAACGCATCAGCAGTAACAACTACGGACGCAGCCGGGCAATCTAATATTAGATTTAGGAAACTGTCACAAAACCGTTTCAGACTCAGGCGATACGGGCGGCGTCATAACTTTCGAACGAAAGCCAAACGGAGATTCCGGATGAAACCCCTTCTGCCCGCTGCCCTTCTCGCTCTGACCGCCTCGGCCTCCTTTGCCGAGACGCTGACCCTCTATACATCGCAACCCAATGCCGATGCGCAAATGACCGTCGATGCCTTTATGGAGGCCAACCCTAACATTGAGGTGGAGTGGGTTCGCGACGGCACCACCAAACTGATGGCACGCCTTATGGCCGAGATCGAAGCTGGGAACCCGCAGCCTGACGTTCTGCTGATCGCAGACACCGTAACCCTTGAGGGCATGGCCCAGAACGGTCAGTTGCAGGCCTATAAATCCCCCGAAGCCGACGCCTACGATCCCGCACTTTATTCGGCGGATGGCTATTATTATTCGACCAAGTTGATCACCACTGGTATCGTTTACAACACTGGCGCCGAGATGCAGCCAAGCTCCTGGGCCGATCTCGCCGATCCGGCGCTGAAGGGTCAGATCGCCATGCCTTCGCCGCTTTACTCCGGCGCTGCCCTTATTCACCTCGCCACCCTGACCGGTGACAAGGACCTGGGCTGGGATTACTACACCGACCTCGCAACCAACGACGCTCGCGCCCAAGGTGGCAACGGCGGGACATTCAAGGCCGTCGCCTCGGGTGAGAAACCCTACGGTGTCGTTGTCGATTTCCTCGCCATACGCAACAAGGCTGACGGCTCTCCGGTTGAGTTCGTGTTCCCCAAAGAGGGCGTCTCATATGTGACTGAGCCGGTTGCAATCCTTGAAAGCGCCAAAAACGTGGATGCCGCACAGAAATTCGTTGATTTCGTGCTGTCCCAAAAGGGTCAGGATCTGGTTCTGGACATGGGCTATATTCCGGCCCGCAATGACATGGATGTTCCCGCAGGTTTCCCGGCGCGTGCAGATATCAAGCTGATGTCCTTTGATCCCGCTCAGGCGCTGGCAGATGCCGATACCAACAAAGCGAAATTTGCAGAGCTTTTTGGCGCGGAATGAGCCTCGTCGCCACAAACTCCAGCAGCAGCCGGTCCGAGGGCCGGCTGCTGTCGCTCATTCTTGCCGTGGCGGTGCTGATCACACTCGCACCCGTCGCACGGCTGTTCTTTGAAGGCATCACGGCAGGGGGCAACCTCAATCTCGGGTTCTTTACCGAGGTTCTTGCCAAACCTGCGACCCTCTCTGCCCTGCGCCATTCGCTGATCACGGCAGGTCTCGGTACAGTGATTTCGGTGTTGATCGGCGGCACTTTCGCCTTTCTCGTGGCGCTCACGGATCTGCGCCGTAAGGGCGCGCTGGTCTTTTGCCTGATGATACCGATGATGATCCCACCGCAGATCACAGCCCTGTCCTGGACGCAGATCATGGGGCCTTCGTCAGTATTCCTAAAGACCCTCGGCCTTGCGCCACCGCTTGGCGCACCGCAGCCTTTATACTCTGCCGGGGGCATCATCTTGCTCTTGGGCATCCAGCACACTTCGATCATTTTCCTCACCCTGCGTGCCGGTCTGCGCGCGATCCCTCAGGAGGTTGTCGAAGCGGCTCGCATCTCTGGCGCAAGCGGTCTGCGCATCTGGGGGCAAATCGTATTGCCATTGACCCTGCCGAGCCTCTTGGCCGGTATCGCCATCACGTTTGTAACTGCATTGGGAAATTTCGGCATTCCTGCCATGCTGGGCATCCCCGCTGGTTATGCCACCCTGCCAACGCTGATTTATCAACGGCTTGCGGGTATGGGCACAACTGTGCTGGCCGAAGTCGCGGTGCTTGCGATCCTGATTGGCGTGGTCGCCATCTGCGGCATCTTACTGCAACGATTTTTCCAAAAACGCCAACGCGTGCATCTGGTGGGCAGCACCGGCCGCCCTCTTTCGATCCCATTGGGGCGCGCCAGACTGCCGGTTGAAATCGCGCTTTGGGCCGTGATTGCTGCCATTTTGGTACTGCCTATGGCCGGACTGCTGGCGACGTCTCTGGTGCCTGCGTATGGTGTACCGCTCAGGTTCGATACCATCTCACTTGATGGCTGGCATGAGGCGCTTTTCCGTCAGCCCGTCACACGGCGAGCCTTCCTCAACTCCTTTGTGCTCTCGGTGAGTGCGGCAGCGCTACTGATGGCGCTTTGCCTACCGCTTGCGTGGCTGATGGATCGCCACAAGACGCCGCTGGGCCGGGTCTTTGATAGCCTGTTAGACCTGCCATATGCCCTGCCCGGCGTGGTACTGGCGATCGCGATGATCTTACTGTTGATCAATCTGCCTTTCACTGAGCTCACACTCTACGGCACCATCTGGATCATTTTCCTTGCCTATTTGGCGCGCTTCTTTGCGGTCATGTTCCGCCCCGTGCAATCGAGTTTGCGCCAGCTTGACCCCGCCATGGATGAGGCCGCGCAATCGGTTGGGGCACCGCTGTCACGACGGCTCAAGGACATTATCCTGCCGCTGTCCGCACCTTCCGCGGCGGCGGGGGCGATCCTCGTTTTCCTCACCGCGTTCAACGAACTGACCGTGTCTGCCCTCTTGTGGTCATCGGGCACAGAGACGCTCGGTGTGGTGATCTTCAATCTCGACGACAGCGGCGAGACGGTGATGGCCTCCGCCGTCGCCATGACCATCGTCTTTGTCGTGATGTTCCTGATGGCGGTGATCCAAGCAACCTCCCGCCGCCTGCCCAAAGGAGTAGTGCCATGGCAGAGCTGACCCTGTCCCATGTGGCCAAGCATTTCGGTGATGCTGCCGCGCTCAAATCCGTCTCCACCACCGTACGCGATGGTGAATTTCTGGCGCTGCTTGGCCCGTCAGGCTGTGGCAAGTCGACCCTGCTGCGTCTTTTGGCGGGTTTCGAGCAACCTACAGAAGGCCGCATCCACATTGGCCAACGCGAGGTTGCCAATGCCGCCAGCCGCCTCAACGTGCCACCCGAAGATCGCAATATTGGCTTTGTGTTCCAATCCTACGCGCTCTGGCCTCATATGAACGTGCGCCGCAATGTGGGGTATCCGCTGGAAATCCGCAAACTGACCAAAGCAGATCGTGACGCCCGTATCGACGCCGCGCTTAGTGCCACGGAACTCACCCCCTATGGGGACCGCATGCCTTCTGATCTCTCTGGCGGGCAACGTCAGCGTGTGGCGTTGGCCCGATGCCTCGTTTCTGATCCAACGGCCGTCCTGCTGGACGAGCCACTCGCAAATCTCGATGTGGCCTTACGTGCATCTATGCAAGAGGTGTTCAGCGATTTTCACCGTCGGACCAGTGCGACTATGGTCTATGTCACCCATGATCAGGCCGAGGCAATGGCCATGGCCGACCGCATCGCGGTGATGAACCAAGGTGTGATCGTGCAACTTGATACGCCCGAAGCACTCTATGCCCGCCCGCGCAGCCGATTTGTTGCCGAGTTCATTGGCGAAGGCGCAGTGGTACCATTGACCGGTGCGGCCCATAATGACGCAGGTGCAGAGGCCACGTTGCTCGGCACGCGCCTGCGGGTGGAAACGGACGCAGAGCACCCGGCTCTCGCCTGCCTGCGCCCGGAAAACCTGCGCATTACGGAAACCGGCGATGTCCGCGCCCGTGTCGACCGCGTCACCTACCTTGGGGGTCGCTATCGCCTCGATCTCACCGCAGCGAGTGGAGACGCGCTGGTCACTCAATCCGCCACACGGCTCCAACCCGGCGACCAAATCGGCCTCGCGCTTAGCGCGCCGTGGGCCTTTGCCGCCGCCTGACAGGATTCCACTCATGAGCACTATTACCGTTCTCTCCGGCATCGGAGACAAGGGCCCTGCCGCCATGCGCCTTGATACCGGGCGTCACCGCTGGTTGCTGGATTGTGGCTTCGGCCCGGAGGCCAACGCCAATTTCGACCCCAAGTGGCTCGACGGGGTCGATGCGGTCTTTGTGACCCACGACCATATCGACCACATCGGCGGTGCGGCTTACGCAGTCGAGGCGGGCCTGACGATCTATGCCACACGCCGCACATCACAGGCCCTGCCCCCCTCCGCACAGGTAAGGGAACTGCCAGAACGCGGGGAAACCCTGATCGATGGCATCCGCCTGACCACTGGCCGCAACGGCCACGCGCTTGGCGGCGTCTGGTTCCACTTTGATCTTGGGGAGGGCCTGTTCTACTCCGGCGATTGGTCGGAAGAAAGCGACTGGTTCGCTTTTGACGCACCGCCGCAAGCTGCCACCGCCATCATCGACTGCTCATATCATCTCAGCGACGTGCCGCAGTCCCGACGTCTCGAGGATCTTGATGCGCTGATCGACACTCTGCCCGGTCAGATCTTATTCCCTGTGCCTCCCTCGGGACGCGCGGGTGAGCTTGCCTTGCACCTCATGCGCCGCTTTGGACCCACAGCTGTTCTGCTTGACCCGGAATGTTGCCATACCCTACGCGCCGCATTGACCTCGGGCGGTGTTGCGCCCAGCGCAGATGAAATCGCGCCGCTGCTGGACCGAGGCCCTCTGGATGAAGCGCGTTTTCTGATATGTGATACCCCCAACGCAGATGGCGGAGCCGCCTGGGCATATGTACGTGCCTGGCGTGAGAGCGGTCGCTTGGGACGTGACGCACATGTGATTTTCACAGGCCATATGACGGCCCACGCACGCGGGATCGAGTCCGTTGAAGGCGGGTACTTCCGCCGCTGGAACGTCCACCCCCCCCTTTCAGATCAAATCGCTATGATACACCGTCTTGGTGCCAAGCGATTTGCACCTGCGTTCTGCACGATGCCAGAGGACTATCTGGTGGAAGCAGGGTTTGGGGCACAGGTTTTTATGCATGATACGTTGGACCTATGATGAAGAACCTCCCGCCCCTGCCCCCGCGCAGCCTATGTTTGATCCGACATGGTGAAACCACCGCCAACCGTGACGCGATCATCGCCGGGCGGCTCAACGTCTCGCTGACAGAACAGGGGCGCAACCAAGCGCGCGCGTTAGCTCAGACCCATTGGCCAGAGCCTATCACGGTTTTTTGCAGCCCGATGGAACGCGCGTGCGAAACAGCGCATCTTGGTTTCCCAATGTCAAAGCCGACGGTCATTTCCGGTCTGCATGAACGGGATTGGGGCATATTCGAAGGCCAGCCGCTCTCGGAGCTTCCACCACGGGATCGCACCCCCAAGGACGGAGAAGGCTGGCGAGACATGGTGCTACGCGTCCATGCCGCAATCACCGAAGTTTGCTCAATCGCTGTCGACAGTCTTCCAGTGCTCGTCTGCCACTCGGGCGTCATACGCGCGACGCGTTTGCTTGCAAAACAAGAGGGGGTGGGGATACGCCCCGGCAATGCACGACCAATCCTGTTCGACTATCGCGACGGACACCACGTAGAAACACCCCTTGATTAAATTCCCCCAAGGTGTTCGCTCTACGCGCTCGGAGTCCCGGCACCTGTCTCTACGGCTATTTAGATCAATTTGAGAGATATTTTGTTAATTTTTCTCTTCTAGCATCCAAACGGACCCAATCATGGATGCCATCGAACAGGTATTCCATATCACCTGACGTTCAGCCTTCCCCCAAAGGAACGGCGGAGGAAACCGTGCTAGATTCGACCCTATCAGACAACTCAAGCTGCCTGATTTTTATGCCCGCGCGAAACTGTGAACTGTTCGCGGCAGAAGCCATAAGGAGTGTGTCACGTCAGACTATGGATGATATCTTCATTCTCTACGTCGACGACGCATCGGAAGACCAAACAGGCGATATCGCGCAGCATTACCTGAAAGAGCTCTTTCCAGGTCGGCATGAGTATATCCGCAATGACACGCGCATTGGGAAGTCTCATAACATCTGGAAACACTTGCGACCGCGAGCGGATGAGGCCGAATTCATCGGGATTCTGGATGCCGACGACCAGCTTGCAGATATGACCATCTTGGACAAACTGGCGCAAAGATACGGTGCCGGCAAGGACGTGGTTTGGACCAATTATTTTATGGATAACGGGCATCGCGGCATGAACGCGGCGCTGGATCCGGAACTCTCTCCGCGCAAGCAGAGATGGAGCACCAGCCATTTCTTCAGTTTCCGCGCCGCTTTGCTGAAGAACATTCCCGAAAGCTACTATAAAGATCAGGAAGGAAATTGGTTTCAGGGCGCATGCGATGTGGCCTTGGCGCTTCCTATTCTGGATCAGACGCGCAACTACGAATTCATCCCCACACCGGCCTATCGGTATACGTCCAGCAATCACCTGTCGTTGCACAACAGCACCCCAAAGGTGAATGCGATCACGTCAAAGATCCAGTTGCAAAACTCAAACCAAGTTTTTGCAAAACCACCCCTTCCCCTTTTTACCAATGCCAAGGTTGAGGAATCCGTTTCCATGCACCAGCCAGACACCACAGCCACGCATTCTGCCGCCCCGCTCTCAACCGACATCTGGAGCGAGAAAGCAGCGCAACTGCTAATCGCGCGCCATCCCACGCTACTGAACGCACAAGCAATCTGTGGTGCAGATCATCTCTCTGCCCTGCAACTTTGGTCCATCAGCGAGTTGTTGCAATCAGCCAGTGGCGAATGCCTTTTTATCGGCGCCCCGGATACTGCGCTGATTTTGACCGCACTCGCGAAAGACACGCCAAAGATCCACCTGACCTGCCTCGTCGAAGAGAAAGAGGACGCGCCGCATTTGCGGGCACGCCTTGCATTGTTGGGGCTGTCAGAGCAAGCCAAGGTGGTCTCAGGCCCTCATGCCAAGGTAGAAATGAACCAGCAGAGCTGTTCGTTCCCCGCATGTACCGAACTGGAGGGGCTTGCACCGCTTTCCTTGATCGTGGTCGATGGACGCGCTTCCGAGAATGAGGAAACTTATGCAGCGATTGCGCTTCCCGCGGTCTCTGAGCACCTCGCAGAGCGATCCTTCCACTTCTGTGCGCTGACGGGTGAAGTTTCCACAGCACAAAAGGTTGCGACCACCTTGAGGCAACTCACGGTTGGTCTGGAATTTTGCACCGGCGCGCTCGGCGGGACGGGTCTTGTGTGTTTTCCTGCAAATCAGGAGTAACGACCAATGGGCCTTATGACCTCTTCGCAGGCGATATCAAAACATGCCAAAGGCGGCCGCGTGAATACCCCCGCCACTAAGTCGATAAAGCGCTTCACCGCATTTAATGTAGATATTGCGCTGAGCCTGCCCACGACAACCGATCCTATCCAACGCATCATTCGCGAGAACGGCGTATTTTATGAGCAGCAAATGCTCGCAGAACTGTCCGCACTTTTGCCCGAGTCCCCCTGCATCGTGGATGTGGGGGCCGGGATTGGCAATTACAGCCTGTTTTTCGCCCTTATCGCAGGCGCGCGCACCCTCTGTTTTGAGGCAGACCTACAGGTCTTCAGCACGCTTGAGCAAAACATCGCGCTGAATGACATGGCAACCCAGATCGAACCGCACGAGGTCTCACTGGGCGCGGAACCTGCGGCGGGTACTGGCGAAATTGGTGCGACCCTTGATACATGTCTGGCTGATCAACATGTCGATTTGATCCGCCTCGCCCCAAGCGGAACAGAAGCGGACGTATTGCGTGGTGCCACCGCCGTTCTGGAACGCAGCCATCCAATGGTTACTGTTCAGCCCGCATCACTTGATGCGCTTGCCGAGATTGAGGCACTGCTGCGTCCTTTTGGGTATCGCAAAACTCGCAGATATGGCGACGCACCTGTTTTCCTGTTTGAAAAAGGGTTGAAAGCAAGTGCGGGTCAAGGTTCGTACTCTCAGAAAATTTTAGAGAGCGTCAAAGACAACCTCCCGCAAACTACCGGTATTTATGCAGGTCTTTCGACAACACCGGGAAATGAAACCGCGTTGCGCGCAAGCGTCATGTCTCTTTTGCCGCAGGTAGACGGTTTGTTCATCTACCTTGCAGGATACTCCGAGGCACCAAACTTCCTGAATAAGTTTGACAAAATCAAATATACCGTCAGCAAAGAAACCGCGAACTTCAGTGAGGTTGGGCGCTTTTGGGGTTTGGGTCAGGTTGAAGATGCGGTCTTTGTCACATGTAGTGATGACATCATCTACCCCACTGATTTTACCGCGCGCATGGTTGCCGAACTGGCGCAAACCAAAGGCATGGGCATGGTCTGTGTCGAAGGCACACTCTTGGTGCAAGCGACCGGGGATGCCCAGTCGCAGCCCGCCAGCAGTAGCTTTGCATTGGAGCGACAACTGATCCGCCGCCGACGCGTGCATATCCCTGCGACAACAGCCTGCGCCTTTCACACCAAAACTGTTCCAGCCTCTTTTGCAGAGTGCGATCCGGGTCTCCCCGCAGATGCACAGATTGCCACTTACGCGGAGACGCATAATATCTCACGCTATGTGATCACCAGACCAGCCGCGTGGTTGCAAACCCTCAAGACCGAGCGCAGGACTGCGGGCAAAACCGACAAGGGAGCCCTGAAGACTATCCCGCCGCTCTCTCTTGCATCCTCTGAGGATCGCGTGCCTACCATCGTGCTGTCTCTTGAAAAAGACGACAACATCATCTCGGCACTGAGCGCTTTGAAACCTAAGGTCAGAGACTTGGCCCTGTGCATTGTCTGTGATGCCGCAACGGACCGCCTGAAGACGCTTGTCTCTCAGCATCAGTGCAAATGGGAAATCCACCTATTGGAACGAAAATCTCCGCTCTCGGAGTTTTATCAAAAGCTCTTGGAAGAGAATGCCGAGCGGACCACCTATCTGGAGGTTCGAGGCCGTGGGTTGGAACCGCTCACTCTTGACGATGGCCCAAGGGAATGGATCGACGCGACATTCCAAAAGAATGAGCACTCATAAATCCATCGCGCCTTGGCATGGCACCAGCTGACAAATAGGAAGCAGGCGCAGCGCGGTGCCTGCTATTCCAGATCTGGAACCTCACCCGTATCTTCCGGCGATGCCTCGGAAACCGGGTTGAGGCGCACATAGGCAAGGGCCGCGCTGGCTTCGAGGTTTTTACTGCGGATTTCATCAAGAATCTCTGGCAAGACGCGCGCGCTCGAACTGCCGTCTCGCAACAAGGCCGCGCGGGTAAGAGGCGTGCTGCTGGACACTGCAAGGATCAACTGCGGTGCAGCCTCGGCTCCCTGCGCCAATGTCAGCCCAAAGTCCAGCGTATAGCTCCCAGATCCGGTACTGCTGAGACGCTGTGTCAGATTGTAGAGATTTCCATTGGGACCAACGAGCGCCACCCAAACAGGCCGCCCCACCTGACTGTTTATCCGCGCCTGCAAAGCCGCGCCGCTTTCAACCTCGTCGGCCGAGAGTGACAGGCCAATCGGGTGCGGCCAACGCCCTTGCAACCTGCGCACAAAGTCCAATGCACTGCATTGCTCAGAATTGACCTCGCGGGGCAACACCGATGGCCGTGCGCCAAACCGTTCCTCATAGGCCGCAGGTAACCCCTCAAAGCCGCCATCGGTGGTCGAATATGTTTCTATCCGACCCGCATTCTGACCTGTAGACAGCCGTGTGCTGAAACTACATGCGCCGGTGTCGAGCAATGCCAGGAACCCCTCTCTGGTATCACCCGCAACCGAAGGAAGATCACCATTGGAGGCAGCCGATGTGTTCTCCTCCTGCGCCGCAGTTTGTTGCTCTGCACCTACATTGAGTACCCCGGATTGCCACGCGTACCAGCCGCCACCGGCGGTCACCACACAAAGCAACCCCGCCCACAACACCCCATTTCGGCGTTTGGGTGGCTCCTCCTGAAATGGGTTCGGGGCAATAGTTTGCGCCGTAGGGTAAGCAGAGACATGTGATGTATGGGCAGGTGTTGGCACCTGTAGCCCGGTCATAGTCCCTTGCGGTGGCAGCGACAAATGTGACGCCGTTGTTCCACCAGCCTGTCCGATATTGTGCGGAGTGAAACCATCTTGAAAATAATGCGCAGGAATGGCTGAGGGGTTTTCCAGATAGTTCAGCACATCGCGCATCGTGGCGGGACGATGCGTGGGATCTGGCTCCAGCATATGAGACAAGAGCGGGCGAAACTGTGCCGGAACATCACTCAGATCAGGGATCTTGCGGCGCGCTTCGACTGCCTCAACGATGGAGCTGCCCATATCCAGCGGCTTGCCCCGCAACGCAGCCGCAGCAAGCAGACCCAATCCGTAGACATCCACCGCCGCCCCCATGTGTCCCCCAAAGTGGCCCAGCTGTTCCGGCGCGACATATTTGAATTTTCCGGCAAATTGCCCGGCGATGGTCCCTTCCGAGAGGGTTTGCGCCTTGGCGATGCCAAAATCGATCAGGCGCGCCTCGCTAATGATACCGCTGGCGAGCATAACGTTGTCGGGAGAAAGATCTCGGTGCACCACCCCCTTGGCATGCGCCTTGGCAAGCCCGTTGGCGATACGCTCAATCAGCGTCTGCCCTGCCGCAGCAGGTAACGCACCGTATTGGCGTATGTGATCGGACAGCGGAATGCCGTCGATGAACTCCATCACCAGAAAATAACGGTCCAGATCACGATCATGAACATAGTTGTAATAGCGCACGATCGCATCGTCGTGCAGCAGACGCAGCGTACGCGCCTCGCGGCGAAACATCTCGCTGGCTTGTGCATCCCGGATCAGATCCGGACGGATCGCCTTGATCGCCACGGGGTCTTCGGTCCCGACCTCGACGCCGCGATAGACCTCCCCCATGCCGCCACTCTTGAGCGCTGCTTGGATTCGGTAGTTATTGTTGATGACCGTCCCCGGAGCCAGCGTGATCTGTGCCGGACCTTTGATCTCAGTTGACGTCGGCGCAGGGACCGGTTGCAACTCGGTTGCCTCACTCCCCTCTGGGACGGACGGCGACGAGGGCATCGGTACCGGAGGCGATGAAGGATCAGCAGGCGCTACCTCGATAGACGGATCAGCAGCGATCAGGCGCGTTCGCTCATCATCCTCGTCGTGGACCTCGGGCGTGAGGCCGTCTTCGGGTTTATCTGCATCACTCATGCGAGGTCATCCAGGACATCTTCATCCAATGCATCGCGCTCACCAATTGGGGTCTGAGTACAGCGGAGTGCAACCACGGTGACATTGTCCTTCGCACCTCTTGCGAGCGTTTCGCGGATCAATTCATCACAGGCCTGTTGCGGCGGCAGAGCGGCAAGGCACTGTGCAATCTCGTGGTCTTTCATATGTTCTGTCAGGCCGTCCGAGCATAACAGCAACACATCTCCCGACTGCAACTGCCCCTGAATCTGGTCGCATTTCACAGTGTCATCGACCCCTACAGCGCGGGTGATCACGTTCTTGCGCGGCCAGTTTTCGGCCTCTGTTTCCGAGATGGTTCCCGCCGCCAGCAATGCGTTGACTTCGGTGTGATCACGCGTTTGCTGCACCAATTGCCCCGCGCGATGCAAATACACGCGACTGTCGCCCGCCCAGATACACGAAAACGCCGGCCCATGCGCCAGCACGATCACAACAGTTGCGCCAATGGTGCTGCCACCAAGCTCTGCACTGCGCGCCCGGATCACATCATTTGCCCGATGCAGCCGCTCCATCGTCCGCGCGACCAGATCTTCTGGTGAGACAGCGCAGCCCACCGTGTCGAGATACCGCACAATGGTCTGGCTTGCGAAATCTCCGGCAGCGTGACCGCCCATGCCATCCGCGACGACCCACAAGCCAAGGTCAGGACGGGCGAGCAGTGAATCTTCGTTGATTTCGCGGCGACATCCAACATCCGTTGCAAGGCCTGTCTCAAACCCGAACTGCAGCGCATTTGTCATCACTCGGCCCCTTCGCGCGCATGAGGTGCTCCGGCCAATAGCCAATGCAGTGCCGCAGCAGACGGAAGACCGGCACAGCCAAGCCAGACTGCGGCCTTTGTTTCCGTCGCAGGAGACCACCAGTAACTGCGGTTGAGCAATGCGCGTTCTGCATCCGCCCCGCCCGCAGCGTCTAACAGCGCGGCCAGATCGCCATTGGGCTGATGCGCCCAAAGAGTGTCTCCGGTGCGGGCGGTTTCCTCATCCTCCTCAGGGAGTTGCAATTGCAACCCATCCAGCAAGGCAGACCCACCCTGCCCCGGCTGCATCGCCGAGAAATGTGCCGAAAGCGCCTCATAAGCAGACTGGTCGCCATCCTTGATCGGGGCTGCGACCGCCGCGCCCTGAGCGATCAAAATCAACGGGTAGCGCCGCCCGGCCCGATCCTGAGAGCACCGCATCACCCCCATCAAACTGCGCCCAAGCACAGCGCGCCCGATCCAGAACCTCAAATCCTGAGCCTGTTGCCAGAACGCAGGCCACGCCTGCCCTTGCTGGTCGCGGATCTCTGCAAGAGCCTGTTCTAACCACGTTTCCAAATGCTCAATGACAGATGTCTCGACATTGGCGCGCAGGAAGTCCCCATACCCCGGGTGTTTTCCCAATAGTCCAATTTGGGCTGTCATAGGCGTTACTCCAGCGAAATCGGGCAGGAAAAATTCGTCAGTTCCGGCATCAGGAAGGGCACCGTGCTACTGTCAAACTCGATCCGGTAGTTGATGGAACGCCCGCCGATTTCGTGACGCACGTCCACAACATTGCCCGTCACCTTGGCGCGCCCACGGCGCAGGAAGTTCACAATGTCCCAACGCCCATCCGCAAAACTAAGGGTGGAATCGCGATTGCGTTTTTCAGGGAACAGCTGGACCGAGACACCAGAGGATTGCCCCGGCCAAGAGAGCGCGGCCGGGCTGCTGCCGGGCTGGGTACGCACGGAGGCACCGTTCACGGACAACACGGCAAGCTCGACCGAGGGCGAAGAATCCGTGTGGATCACAGACATCCCCACTTCGGGTTCCGGCGCACCCGTGGCAAAGAAAGCCAGTTGGATCGCCTGCGCATTATCAAATTGGCGCAAGGTCTGAGGGGACAGTCGTTGTCCAATGGCGCTACCGGGTGCGGGACGCAACCCATCCGGTGTGCGGATCACATGTGGCTGCAGATAGGAGCTGTAATAGCGATCCATGCGCCCACCCGGGCCAAAGAACTGACCGAAGACCGCAGGCGACACATGCCGGCCGCCCCCAAATGGGAACAGCGGCGCGATGAAATCACGGCAGAACTGGCTGACATCATCGTTGAGCGCCCGGTTGAGCTGCGCCATCGATGCATCCTGCGCCTCAGAACGGAACTCCGTTTCAGCCTCATTGAGCAGCCGTGCCAATGGTGCGGGCAAAGCGGTGTTGTTCATGGTGAGCGCAAGAAGCGTCTCGTTCAACATCACCTCATCTGCGGGCGTCGGCGCGACTGCCGCCTGACGGCGATTTTCACGCAGATCCCCCAGTGACGCGAGGACGATATCGATAGGACGCTGCCCCGGTTCACCTTTAAGCAGGCTGTGCCATTGGGCAAAATCGTTGGAAATCCGCTCCACCTGACGGCGTTGCAGATCCTCTGCGCCCGCTTGACCAGCGGCTCCGGCCTGCGCCTGCACCTTGCTGCTGTTGCGGAAACTGTCCATCGCGACTCGCTGGAACACGCCGGACTGGCTGTAAATCCGGCTAAAGACCGCATCTCCCATGCTGGCACTCAGATCGCCGCCAGAGGCAGCAACCGCAGCTGGATCAAGGTTGTCGAGTTGCTCATAGAGACGCACCAAACGGGTTTCGCTCTCGATCGCCTGCACAAGATTGAGGAGCGGTGACCCCACTGGCGAAGACGCCGCGGCAAGGGCCGCATATTGCGGTGCATCTTCGGACATGCTCTTTAGGCCGATCCGCGCCAACATTTCTTTCCATGCTGCCGTGAATTCCAGCCGGTACATCCGGTGCAACTCGCCCTCAAGACCCGCAAGTTGGGTGTCATAGCCGACCCGCGTTGCAGCCTCTCCCAACACCCATTGATCCTCGCGCAGGCGGCTGCGTGCAGAGGTCAGTTCTTCCAGGAAATAGCCCCAATACCCCTCAAAGGTATAAAGCGCAGGTACCCCAACCGTATTCAGCGGCGCGCCATCGGTGGTGTCCAGAACCTGTTGCACATTTCCTTGCAGGCGCTCCACCAAGTTGAAGTCGGCGATACCGGAGGTCGCCACACGTTCCTTGATCGAGGCATAAGCCTGATCGGCAAGCGGCAAATTCACGATAGATTCTCGGGCTTTACGTAGGATTTCCGGGTCAATCCCAATTTCGGGCCTCCGATCACCATCCAGCGCCAACATAGCGGTAAGGTGCGCCTTCAACTGCTCGCGCTCATCATACTGCCCGGTGGAATTGAACTGCGCGCGCCACAGCGTTTCAAAGTAGTTCACCACAGCCGCATCATTGGCTTCTGCGTCGCCCTGCCCTTCACCGCCAAGCAGCAAATAAACCTTGAGCGCGCGGTAGACTTCCGCCGTTTCCTCATCCGCGATGAGCTGCGGAATAGCGTTTTCCATGTGCAGGATCAGGCGCGGGCGCAACATACGCTCCAGCCCGTCAGAGTATGCCCGCTCTGTCGCACCAGACAATTCCTGATACCGCGAAAGCCCCATACCTTCCCAGAAGCTGGGCTCGCGCGTGTCTCCGTAACCGGTGGTCATATCTCGCAAATCCTGCAGATATGGCATCACCACAGAGGGATCACTGTCGTCGATCACTGAACGGGACAGCTCATTGCGAGCCGCATCAAAGAACGCCACCGCATCCTTTTCCGCACTACGGGTCAGGGTCGCGTTCTGCCAGTAGCTATAGCCAAAAGCCCCGACGGTGCCGAGCGTGGCAAGCACAATGGAGATCAACGCAGCACTGCGCAAAACAGCGGTGCGACGCATCGCGATGCGATCATACCCGACCCAATCACGTTCCTCAAAAATCACCTTTTTGACGAGGTCGTGCAGGAAGTAGGATTTGCCTTTCCCCGACATGAAGGCGGGCTGGAACATGTCGCTGCTGTCACTGTTGCGGGACATCTCGCCCAGCACCTGATCGACGGGCGTGCCCTCTTGTGTGCCAGAGGTAAAATAGAACCCGCGCAGGATGGCATTGGTCTTGTAGCGAGTTGGTTCGAACACCACCCGTAGGAATTCACAGATATTGTCGCGCAGCATACCCATCTGACCCGGCAGGCCAAAGATCGCGATACGGCTGGCGCCGTCCGGCTCTTCGTTCATGCGGTCGATGACCTCATCAGAGAGACGGCTCAGGAGCAGATCGAATTCCGTGCCCGCTTGTTTGTAGGTATCAAGCTGGCGGTCCTTGGTCTGAAAGGTCACACCCCAAGCTGCTTTGCGTCTGCTCAGGCTAAAACTGGAGAAATACTCGCGGAAACCTGCAACCAGATCCGCTTTGGTGAACAACACATAGACCGGGAAGTCGATGCGCAGCACTTCGTGGATTTCCGCCAGACGCGCCCGCACCGTTGCCGCATGCGCCGCGATTGTCTCGCTGGAGCCCGACATCATGTCTTCGATTGAAAACGCAAGGATCACGCCATTGACCGGCTGATCCGGGCGGCCCTTTTTCAACAAACCAAGGAACGCATCCCAGCTGGCCTTGTCCGCTGCGGCGTCACTGTCGTGCATCGTATAGCGACCGGCCGTATCAATCAGCACCGCATCTTCAGCAAACCAGAAATCGCAATTGCGCGTCCCGCCGAAACCCTGCGCCTTGTCCGGGAGTGCCTCTTGGCCGGGAAATTCGATCCCAGCATTGGTCAGCGCCGTGGTTTTCCCGGCTGCCGGAGGACCGATGATCACATACCACGGAAGATCGTAGAGATAGTTCTTACCCCCCGCTTTTTTCAGCTTCGCCATCGCCTCTTGCATACGCTCCGTCAGGACGGAGGCATCCCCCACGGGTTCGTGCAACAAGCTGTCTTCGAGTTCCTGCGCGCGGCGGCGACGGCGGCGCCAGCGGATGCCATAAACCAGCGCAAGAATGGCAAGGAAGATGCCAATAACCATGGCGCGGAACCAGATCGATGCGGCCAGCGCAAAGCCCGTCATCGGAAAGCCAAACCAGATCGCGGCGATCAATGCCAGTACGCCAAGGATGGCAAATGCCACCCGCGCCCAAGGCTTTTTCATCCAGCGAAACATCTGGCTAAAGAGGTTGAAGAACCAGCGCATATCAGTTCTCTCTCGGGATCAGAATTTCGACGCGCCGATTGCGGGCGCGGCCTTCACGGGTGCCATTGTCTGCGATCGGATCAACCGGGCCTTTGCCCTCGACCGTGATGCGATCAGGGGTCTCAAGCTGTGCCGCCAAAAGGTCAGCAACGGTCTGTGCGCGCGCCTTTGAAAGCTGCTCGTTTGATTTGAACCGTCCTCGACCGGACATCGGCACACTGTCGGTGTGACCCACGACACGGATCGGCCCTTGCTCTGCATTGAGCGCCTTGGCAGCCGATGCGATCAAAGAGTCGATATCGCTCGTCAGATCTTCGGAGCCGGAGCGGAACCGCAGCGCCTCGCTCACCCGGATCAGCACCCAATCGTTGGTCCGATCAAGTTCAATCTGACCGGTTTCCAGCTCACTCTCCAGCGCGGCCGACAGACGCTCCATCTGCGTGCTCGGTGGTGCTTCATAGGGGCGCACAACGGGTTGCGTGCGTTCGATTGCAATGCTTGGCTGACCACGGTGCAGCGCCAAGATGCCGTCCCGCACCTCAGCACTTTGTTGGGTCAGCACGGTCGACAGCGTTGCAAAAAGCCCGGTCACCACAACTGCCGACAGGCTCAATGCGATCCAAAGCGGCAGTTTGCCTTGATTGCGACGCCCGCCCATGGGAACCGCGCTCCAACGCGGCGAAATATCATCATCGGGACGAGGCTGCACACGGCGCAGGGTTTCGTAAATCGCGTTACGAATGCGGGCGCTTTCCACCGCGCCATTGGGCATCGCTCTGTATTGTCCCTCAAACCCGAGCGACAGACAGGTGAGCATCAGTTCCAACAGATGAAACCGTTGGCCGGGCGCGCGCATGGCCTCATCCATTTTCTGGAAGAACCCCACGCCGGACGAGCGATCACCGAAGAACCGCGCCGCCATCGAGTATTCCTGCCACATGCCGCGATTGGCTCCGGGCAGGTTCTGCACGATGTCATCTGCGGTTGCCGACAGCGCGTATTTCGCGTCAAGCACATCCTGCGACGGCAGCCCCTCGGCCTGTGCACGGCGTTCAAACCCGTCAATCTCGCGGGTGACGTGGTCAATCAGTGGGCCCGCCTGCATTTCGACCAATCCGGTCCGCAAACGTCCCAGCAACACCAAGAGATCCGCAGATGCCGCGATCAGGGGGTTAGAGGACTTGCCGGCACCGCTGCCCTTGGCGTTCAACGCATCGGCAAGAGAGATCCGAGGCTGTTGTTGGGCGTGCTGGTGCTGCGGTGCTTGTCCGATTTCGGGGAAAATCCCGTTCCCGGTTGCTGCCTGCCCGGTGCCTGGCGTGTAATAGGGCTGCTGTGGTGCCGGGCGCGGCGGTTGCGCCGAAGGCATTGGCGCAGGCTGGGGTTGCGGCGCAAGCGGCCCACGGTGCCACGTGTCATCCGGTGACGGAGGGGCATAGCCCCCGCCCGGCGCTGGCGGAGGTTTGGGTTGCCCGAACACGGTTTTTTCCGGCGCGGATCGCGGCGGAGACACAGGTGAGATCGGCTGACCAAATACCGTCTTGTCGTCGTCGTCCGACATTACGCCCCCTCTGGCACTGCCCAGCATTCCAGTTTCATATCAGGCCAATTGCCCGCAAAATGCATGCCGATGGCCGGTGCGGTGGAGAACTCGCGCCACAGATCTGAGGATTTATCCAACAGGAAGTAGACACTGGTCGACACCACACGGATTTGACGCGGTGGGTTGGGCAGATGCACCAATCCAATCCCCGGCAAGTTGTTGCTGACGATCTGTTTCATCGCCGTCGATGGTCCCACTTTGCACAAGCGCGGGAATTCCTGCTGTACCTGTGTCAGCGGCAGCCCCGACGAGACCTCAATCACAAATGTGGCCTTGGCAAACAGGCTGCGGTCGTTGACCAGAGCCGCATAAGAATTCGCACGCACCTCGTTGAGCGGCAGGCGCACCGCCCGACCCACGTCACGGGCCAGCAATTGCTGGATATCCTGCACAAGCGCAGTGAAGCCGCTGCGGCTGGCCTGATGGTCGTAGCGCGCATAATCCGGTGCCTTGCGCGCCCCATGATCAAAGGTCGAAAGCTCGCCAGCCAGTGCCAGAAGTTTCTCATAGAGCCGCTCTGGGTGGAGATTGGCGAGCCCCTGCATATGCCGCAGCACCGGCAACTCCCGGTTCAACACCATCAGCATCAGATAGTCCGTCGCCTGCATACCACCGCCAGAGGTCGGATCAGCAGCAAACCGGGCAAGCGTGTCCAGTTTTGCTTCGATCCAGCCAATCACACGGCTGAGATACCCCTCATAGGCCGGATGCACGCGCGTCACCAACCCAACGGGTGGAACGGTATCATCCAACGTCACGATGCCATCGCGCATCTCGATGATACGGCCAAGGCGGATGTTCTGGTATCCGGGGCGCGGCGTTTTGCGCAGCACCAGTTCCAGCCGGGGTTGCGCAATTTCCACCAGATGCTCTGAACGACTGTTGGAGGCGTTGTTGACCACCGTCTCCGCATCCAAAACGTAGCGTGTTGCCGCATCGGCAGCAGCGGGCGACACATCCTGCCCACTGACGCTTGCGTCAGGCAAAGTCAGCCACACGTCCAGCCCCTGCGCTTCATCTTCGGGCACCGATACCGGAACCGGTAACGGCACCGAACCGGGCGCGTCAAAGGCGATCCCATCGGGCATGATCCCGGCCACTGCGCGCAGGCCGATCTTTCCCTGCTGCGCCAAATCCCGATCAAACCGTAATTCGCTCACGCCCCAAGGATAGGGCGTGATGGTCGCCGTGCGTTCCCGCAACTGGTGTTCCAGATAGCGGTCTGCTTGCTGTAGATGATGTGGTTGAAGGAAGAGCCCCTCTTTCCACGCGACTTTACTGAAATTCGACATATGCTGTTCAATCGCTTCTGTTTAACAAGGACCCTAGTCCCGTGCGGAAACGAAACAACCTTTAAGGCCTCCCTCCCTGCGGTCAACACGTCCCAGTGGAATATTCTAGAACTGAATACGGAACTGCGCCGTCAGCCCCCAACTATCAAGCTTGTCACTAAAGCGGCTGTCCAGTCGGACGGACGTGTCCAGCTGACGCCCCGGCATCGCGCTCCCCGGCTGCAAAATTTTGGTAAAGTTCATCCCAAGACTAAGTTCGCCGTACGTGCCCAGATTGCTGCTGGAGCTGCTCAACACATCACCGCTGCGGTCTGTTGTGCCTGACTCATAGAGGTAGAAGTTCGACACCGCAGGCGACCCAAAATCGTGATAGACCGTGGCCGTGGCAAAGTAGTTGAAGGCTGCCGTTCCGGAGGGTGCGATCTTTGTTTTCGCAAGTGTCAGCCCGGCAAAGCCCACGCGGCTCTCGATATCTTCGATCTCCAGCTCACCATTGGAAAAATAGAGCGTATCTGTCTCAATATTTGCCAAAGAGAAGCCCAGTGTAGGCACCAGACGCAGATCTTTTGCCTCATTCAGCGGAATAGACAGACCCGCAGAGGCCCCGATTGTGACGCCCTTGCTGTCGTAAGATTGATCTTTCACGCCAAAGCTCAGGTCTTCGGCAGTGAGCGTCGCATCGCCCGTCAGCGTCCGCACAGCATCCAAGGCCGCTGCATTCACACTATTGTCGAGATCAAACGCGGTCTTGTCACCCCGGACCTGAACATCGGCAAAGAGCACCCGGCCGCTGTTGGCAAAGCTGCGCGAGGCCGCGATGTAGGCGCTGCCATAGCTTTGAGAGAAGCTGGTCCGGTTGGTGCTGGTCAGCACGTCGGTGTTCACCTGTCCGGTATTTGCGTCAAAGAAATAGACCGGCTGCGTCGTGGTACCGCCGTTGTAGCCGGCAACACCACCAAAGCTCAGATCCCAACCGTTGAAGGCCCCGCCAAAGCAAGAGTAATCCGCACCGATCTGCATCCCGTGATAATTCGCGGTCAGCTCACTGTTGTAAGTCCCAAGCGCCGTTTCTGACGAACCGGATGCTGTCGCGCGACCACCGGTCGCCCGGCTCCATGTGCCAAATCCGCAAGGCTCATCTCCCGGCACCGCAAGCCCTGTTACAAACGGGCTTGTCGGGCGGTTCACAACGCTGCCGATCAACGATTGCGTCAACGCCAGCCCCGTGGCGAGACCGCCAACCGCCGGGTTGGCACCACTTTGCAACTGATAGGCATCAGCGTCAGTATTGTTGACCAACGCAAAGACCGCAGCCCCAGTATTGGGCAGGCCGTTCACGGAATAGCTGTCCAACTGGCCTGAGCCGTAGCTCAGCACGTTCACGGTGCCCAAAAGATCGACCGCATCTGCATCCGTCAAATTGAAGTTGAAGGTCGCGTTACCGGATACCGCACCTGCCACCTGGATTTGGTCGCCGACCAGTTCCTCGCCTTCGAGGGTGATGTCGAGTTCGATCGTCCCATTCAGCACCGCATCGCCAGCGATCACAAACACATCGTCCCCGGCGTCATCACCAAGATCGAGAATTGCGCCCGGTTGATGGGTGAAGTCACCCGCCCCGGTTACATTCCCGTCGGCAATAATCGCCCCGCTGTTGATGACCGCAGAGGTGATGGTCGCACCATCACTCAGACCAATCGAAGAGCTGTTGGTCAGGGTCCCCGATGTAAGAGCGCCACTGCCAGAGACCCGCAGCACGGCATCCGTTACAAGCATCGTGTCAGACCACGCGGGTCCGCTCGCGGAGTTGGTCAGATTGCCATGTGCAAGCGTATCATTGACGAACATGCTTCCCGCATTCGTCAGCGTCCCGGTCACGGTCGAAGCGCCGTCAACCGTGAGGGTCCCGGTATTGCCGAGGGTTCCCGCCACGCTGCCACTCAGATCCACGGTACCCGCGTTTGACAAATCGCCACCAACAGAGCCGTCCAGATTGACCGAACCGCCAGAGCCGTTTTGCAACGTCCCCCCGACAGAGCCCCCATCTGCGACCTGAACAGTTCCGTCGTTGTTCAGATCCATATCGAGATTGCCGCCAGCGCCAATGCTCAGGTTCGCGCCCGCAGTGTTGGCAAAAACCGCATCCCCGGTTGCATCCAAGGTCGCAGAGGTCAGCGTGAAACTGCCGGAGTTTGTAACTGTGCCCGCACCCGCAAGCGTCGTTGTACCAGAGTTGATCGCAAATGTTCCGCTGCCACCATGGGTGATCGAGGTCACGCTGTCCAAATCACCATTAACCGTGACGCTGGCGCTGTCTTGGGTGGTGATCGCGCCACTCAGTGTGCCGCTCAGGTTTGCTGTGGCCTTGCCCTGATTGGTCAGATCGCCATTGATCGTTCCGGTCGATACGAATGTGCCTGCGCTCTGGACCCCGTTCTGGATCGTCCCGGTGGCCGTGTTGGTCAGCTCAGCATCGGCCGCGTTCACCAGCGCTCCGCCAGAGGTGGAGATCGTCCCTGCGTTGGTGATCTCCCCATGGGCGCCGTTGGTCAGACCCGCGACGCTCAGCGAGGAACCGGCACCCAGCGTGATCGTCGCGTTCAACCCCGCCGCACCGCTGTTCACCATGATTGTGCCAGAGCCCGTCACAGAATCGCTGTCACCAATCGCAAGCATGCCGCCAGCCGCATTGGTGAAGGTATCATCTGTGCCATCACCCAATGTCAGCGTGTCATTACCGCCATCAGTGGTCGAGATCGTGCCGGAGTTCGTCAGACCATCGCCATCATTGTCTGTATCGGCGTTGAGCGTGCCCGAACCGGTGAAGGTAATCGTCCCGGTTGCCTCGTTATTGATAGCGCCCG